>WSSedL1CaDRAFT_10000204_pt1 | contig 41146 bp, 41 predicted proteins | sample WetSurSL1Cattail_FD_9464 | JGI IMG/M metagenome (IMG submission 9464)
TTGGAAATATGGCGGCAGGTTTTGTTGCTGGGGCAAATGGAATGGCATGGGGAGAGTCTCGTGTAGCTTTTGATGCTTATCAATCGAAAAAGAGTGGTCGTCCAGATATTGAAGGAATCTCCACTAGAAATGCAGAGTATTACGGTTGGAGAATAGGTGCTTCAAATTCTACTCCAAATGATAAAATTCGACAATTGGGAAGATCTATTACTAGTGGCTTAAAGAAATTATGGGATTCTTTCTAATTTACAAATACAATAAGTTCCTATGACATTGTTATAAATTAATATATAAAATGAAACAAAGTATTATAATTGTATTGGCATGCATTTTAGTTTTTGGCTGTAGAAGTATAACGAAAAAACAAGATGAATTTTCTGAACTTTACAGGCAACGGTTACCGAACAGTAGTAAAGTCATTTATTATTTTAGTTATTGGGGATCATTTGTAACATCCCGTAACTATACTGGTTATTCCATTCTTGACTCAACAGAGACTTTTACAATTGATAAGATTAAGAAGATTGAAGGAGATATTGCTTTATACAAAGATTCAAGAAATATAACTAGGGAATTAATTTTATTCAATGGTGAGAATCATAAGACAGACAAGGATACGATTGATATTATTAATCATAAAGACAATGTAAAAATCTCAAAAGAGATTAGCCCTGTTGATTTTGACCCAAATTTAGGTATCTCTTTTAGATATTCTTTTGAAGGGATTATTGACAAAGCTGATAGTATAACATTTTATGGTGTGAAAGAAAACTTCGGAAAAAGACTTTCAGATAGAATAAGTTTTAAGAAAATTGGAATGTTTGTTGATCAGAAAGACAACATATTAAAACAAATCATATTTAGAAGGACTAAACTAATTAAAATAGACAATAAAATTAAAATTGGAACTGAAACATTAGAGTTCTTTCCTAAAGATACTATAATGACTTCTTCATTACCCGATTACGGCTACTTTAAAAGAATAAAGTAACTTCGTGTCAATTATAATGATAAGTGTTTACTGAACTAAGATCGTTAATTAAAATGAGATATTGTATTATTTTTATTTTAAATCTATTTATTCTTGGAATAAAAGCTCAAACAGTTGATATTTATTACTCAGACGCTTTTTTTAAAATTGGATCTATGTTATCAGGCAAAGATTCTCTTAATTTCAAACAAGCTGTTTTTACAACGGAAAATGCATATTTTGAGAACCAATTAGATGAAACTGTTTTTAATAATGCTGTTTTGTTTCACACTTCTATTTGCAGAGGTATAATGAAATCGGGAAATATTGTTTATCCTGAAAAAGATAGTATAAAAGCAACAGCTCAGTGCGCCGTTTTTGTGTTTATAACGGATTCAATACCTGTAAGAACTAATAAAGGGATAGAAATCCACACTCCGTTTGCATATAATTTTGATGATTTTGCAGGGCAAAAAGACTGGTCGAATATGTTTGTTTCAACATTGATGCAAACTAAAAAGGGAAATTGCCACTCGTTGCCCTATCTGTATAAAATGATAATGGATGAACTTGGACAACCTGTTTATTTATCGCTTGCACCGAGTCATATTTATATAAAAGCACAAAATAAACGTGTTGGCTGGTATAATATTGAGTTGACTTGTGGTGATTTCCCGACTGACGCGTGGCTTATGGCTTCGGGATATATTCACACCGATGCTTTACGGAACGGAATTTACATGGATACTCTTTCAACAAAACAATCTGTTTGTCTTTGCTTGGTTGATTTAGCGCAAGGTTATCAGGCTAAGTTTGGTATTCAGAACGGTAGTTTTATTTTGAAGTGTTGCGAAACTGCATTAACTCATTTTCCGAAGTATATTAATGCAATGTTGTTGAAAGCAGAAACATTGACCGCATTGTACAAGCAATCTGATAAAGATTCGGAACAAGGCAAAAAATTATTTACACAAATGAATGAAATGTATACGCATATTCATGAACTTGGTTACAGAAAAATGCCACAAGGAATGTATCTCAACTGGTTGAAGTCCTCAGGAACACAAACCACCAATTACCGAATGAAATCATTACTCATAACTAAAGCCAATATGTAAAAGCATTTATGAGAAAGGTTGTTCCATATTTTTTATTGTTCTTATCAGCTCATTTAGTTGCTCAAACTGTGCCAACTGTTGCAATTCCGCAATTGCCAACAGTTGGAGTTCCGCAACCCAATATTTCAAATCCGTATCAATACCCAAACCAAGCGCAGACAAACTTACAGCAAGTTAATCCCTACAATCCAAATGAAATTAAGGACGTAAAGAGACGAAACGAAGCTCTTATAAATGAAGCAGCAGAATATCAAAGACACATTAATGGTAAAAGTCAGCTTCAATCAGACATTCACATGCTTGCCACCAAAGGTTTTCCTTCCCAATCATATCAAGACGGAACAGCAAGCTATTACAAAGCTTTTGACGAGATCAACAATATGCTGGATGGCAAACAACCGCTTAATCTTGGGCGTGCGGTTTTTCTTGTTGAAAATGCTTATTACAATAATACTTTGAACTATGATGTTTATCAGAAGAATTTAAATGATCAAGTTCAAATATGCAATCAGAAAATACGAGAAGAAAAACTAAATGGGGACAACAACCTTGTAAAGAATATGATGTTGTTCCGTTTAATTTCTGATACCCTGAAAATCAAAACTAAAGGAACTGAGCGTACAATTACCCATTTGCCTATAAAATACGATTTGGACGATTACAAATCAGAAAAACATTTCGACAGTCATTTTGTTACGAAACTAATGCGAAGCGGCTCAGGTCAATGTCTTTCCATGCCGTTGTATTATCTTGTTTTAGCAGAAAAAATTGGAGCAAAAGCTTATTGGGCATTCTCACCCCAACATTCATTCGTTAAGATACAAGATGAAAAAGACACATGGTATAACCTGGAACTTACATGTGGTGCTATTCTCAGCGATGCTCATTACATGAATAGCAGTTACATTAAAGCCGAAGCAATACGAAACAGACTCTACCTCGAACCAATGGGTAAAAAGGAAATCGTTACTCGTTTGCTTGATGAATTGGCAAAGGGATATTACGAAAAATTCGGGATGGATGATTTCTTTCTAAATTGTATAAACACTTCTTCCAAAAACGTAAAAAACCAGTTAGAACCGCTTATTATGAAAGCTGCATACGAATCAAGATTGGTATTAACACTGGCTAAGCTTTTGGAAGCTCCAAAGCCCGAAATCATGCAACAGAAATCACCGGAATCTTATCAGCATTACCTGAAACTACAAAATCTAGATCAACAAATTGACAATCTTGGCTACGAAGAATTACCAGATGGCATTTATGCACGCTGGTTAGAGTATATCAACAAGTTGAAAGCAAAAGAAGATAAACGAAAAAATCTTTTGATAAATAGATAAAGGTAGAGAAACAATACAGGGGAGACCTATAGTGTAATGTAATTTTGTTGGACAAAAACAAAGTTATCTATGGACATACAAAAGAATGGGCATTTTAGTCGGGGAGGAGCTAATGTTGTATAATAACTATAAAAACGGGCGAATGCGTTTTTTTTCATCTCCGGCAGTCGTTTTTCTGATTTGTCGGAAAATCTTCGGTTTACAGCGCCTTGCAACAGTAAAAAATACAAATCAGGGCGAAAAACTACCCCTTTTTGCTACAGTTTTGCTGCCGGAAATAAGATTTTTAAAAGAAAATGATGCTGATTCAAAAAAAGTATTTATCTTTGAAGCGCTAATTAACATGGATACAGTTTTCAGCTGTATAAATCCGGCTTATTGAAGCCCTGAAAATCCGTAAAAAACGAAGATCGGAGAAAGTTGATTCCGGATGATGATGCGGCCGGCATTTAAAAACAGAACCGTTGGAAGACGGAAAAACAGAATTGGAATGATAGTGATTTTGACCGAATTTTACAAAATTAAATTTGATTCAAAAACAGTATATTTGTATTATATAAATTCACGCTGTAAATACAGCTAATTAAAAAACCCAAAAAATTATTTGAAAAATGGAAGAGTTAGTAAACAAAATTAAAGCTCAATTCGAAGCTTTTGCAACAGATGCAGATTTACAAGTTGAAAAAGGAAACAAAGCTGCAGGTACTCGTGCACGCAGAGCTTCTCTTGATCTTGAAAAATCATTGAAAGAATTTAGAAAAGTATCAGTAGAACAATCAAAGAACTAATAATTGATTTTTCTTCTTTACGATCAAAGCTCTTCCTTCACCGGGGGAGCTTTTTCTGTTTCATATAGTATAGTGATCAATAATAATTAATGATGCGAATCAGGAGTTGGTGACAAGTCTATTTCGTCCAATAAGGTATTTCCCGTAGGGAATATATATCAATAGAAAATGAAAACATCCTTAATCGATTCTCCGTAGGGGATAAACATTGAAAAACGTGAATGCCCTACGGGCAATAAGCTCACAGATCCGTTTATTCTATGGATATGTAAGTCCTATGGACTATTTTTCAACTCCTGATTCGCATTAATAATATACTTTTTGCCGGTTACATTCAGATAAACGTCTTGTAACTCATAACTTGTAACTATTTATCCTTTGCTTTTACCTGCCGGAATAAATTTGCTATATTTGCTCTTCCTAATTGATTTTGCAACTCCAATGGATATAAAACAATCTTTCGACCCCATTGTGGATCCGAAAACAACTATTCTTATTTTGGGAACCATGCCCAGTGACAAATCGTTGGCACTGGCGGAGTATTACGGAAATTCCCGAAACCGTTTCTGGAAAATCATTGCAACCTTAACAAACAACGAATTGCCACTCACCTATTCCGATAAAAATGAGCTTTTGAAGAAAACAGGCATTGGCGTTTGGGACGTGGTACACAAAGCCAGCCGTAAAGGTAGTCTGGACAGTGCCATTGAAAACGAAGAACCCAACGATCTGGATAGCTTCATAGCAACACACAAGAATATAAAAGTGATAGGATTCAACGGAGCAAAATCGGAAGCCCTGTTTAATAAGTATTTCGACTGCAAACCCGGGATTAGGTATGTGTCATTGCCCAGCTCAAGTCCCGCCAACGCAGGCATCAGCTTCGACGCTCTCTGCAATGCGTGGCGGCAATTGTTGGTATGAAAAAAAATCAGAAATTGCCTGTAGTTAAGTACCTGGATAAATATAATGTCACATAATAATATCAAAGAGAAAAGAAGATTAGAACGCGGATAAACGCTGATCTAGCGGATTTTTATGCGGATTTTAATTCCGACTAGTCGGAATGATTTTCAATAGTTTAGACTCTTATCAGTCATGCTTGCATGACTAAGATCAGTTTTAGATCCGTTTAATTATTATCCGTTTTTATCCGCTCAATCCGTAAAATCAGCGTTCCATTCTTTTTTTAATACGACAATATATAGTTTCAATTACTTGTGTGTACTAAGAGAGCTTGTATGAAATACTTTTGATACATGCTCCCTTAATTACCTGAAGCAGGGCTAAAGATGAATTAAGTAATAATATTTAATGATCTGGTTTCTGAAAGTAAAATTCAGATAACCGGTCTTGTCACTCGTAACTATTTAATGTGAATCTTTCTTTTGAACTTTCATTAATTTATAAATACGGGGCTGCAAAGCCAATTATTTATAACTTTCCGGGCTTTGAACCGAATGCAAATAATAAATTGTTTTTTCCTCTCGTTTCTTATACTGATAAGGAATAATATTTAATGATCTGTTATCTGAAAGCAAAATTCAGATAAACAGTCTTGTAACTCGTAACTATTCACTTGTAACTACTTAAGTTTTTAAAGGTCGGAATAAAATGAAAAAACGCTGTAATCTACCCATGTTGGTATTCGTATCTTTATTGATTTTGTTGTCTTCCTGTGCCGTTCAAAAAGGTGTTCAGGTTGGAGTGAATCTTCCGGTAAATAAGCAACTTAATTATTCTATAACAACCGGACCTGTGCGGGTACAATCCACACCTTTCTGATTCCTATCCCCCTCTCGCTTTCCCAATGTCCTGCTTTCCCCGGTCGCGTGGATAGAGCAGTCCTGATTAAACACAAAAAAATAATGTTCTCGGGTCAGATTGAAAACCCGGATCCTTCTTAGTCTCTGATGGCTTTTGATTCAGAAAATATAAGTCAAATGAAGATCCGCTTTGTTACCTAAAGAGAGTGACCTTTTGGGATGCCCTCCTTTTGTGGACTTCAAAAAAACAATTCACCACAAAAGCCACAAAAGGTACACAAAAGCCGGAAATGAAAATCTTGAGCTATATATCGTTTACATTTTCAAGGAAACAAAAGCTAGAGGCAGTCTCAGAAGTCTTTTAGAACGCAAAATAACGCAATCTTATCAAATTAGAATTCAAGGAGTAACATTCTCTTTTACAAATCTTATTTGCGAAAATTTGTGTTGTTTGCGTTATTTGCGTGCTTTTGATACAACCACTTTGTGTGCCTTTTGTGGTGTTTTCTTTTGCTTAGGAAAAATAAAGGATAATCATTTAAATCAAAAATAAAAATCATATTTTTTTCATTTCTCTAAAATATTTCTCCATTTCATTTGTCTTCCTAAGTAGAGATCGATCTCAAAAGAATCAAAAGTGAAGAATTTAATATTTTAGAGAGAAGTAAATGACTATAGTTTATATTAGTTTGGTAATTTTGCTCTTGCTGTTGGTTGGCGGCAAATTACACAGGAAGAAACATAGAAGAAACAGGATTGTGCATGTGCTGGAGAAAAATTGCACCAGATGCCGGAGTTGCGTGAAGAAATGTAATCATAATGTACTCGATTTGGTTAAGGATGAAAAAGGAACACACATTGAACTGAAAAATCCCGACAACTGTACGGGTTGTGGCGATTGCATAAGTGTTTGTCGGTTTAATGCGCTTGAATTGGTTCAGCTGGTTGATACAAAATCAAGATAAGATGACTCGTTTTGAATGTCTCAGAGCCCGGGATGATTGCGGTGCTTATTGCGATGTGTTTAGTTTGTTTAGCCAGTTGGGTATTCCCCCTCAGGAACAAACCGTGTTATGGAATCTGGCAAATAAAAAAATTGGTTGTAAAAACCTTAGAAACATTTTAGTACTCTTACAAAGAAAATAATAATTTAAAATAAAAACAAATATGAAATTTCATATAATTAAACGTATAGCTTTAATGCTGGCAATGATACTTGGTCTTAGCATAATCATTATGGTTTTGTGGAATCTGCTTGTTCCCGCTATTTTCAGACTTGCGTTCATCAATTTCTGGCAAGCTTTAGGACTGTTTGTTCTTGCCCGTTTGCTTTTCGGAGGCATGGGTGGTCGGTTCATGGGGATGGGGATGCATTCTCATCACAATGCAATCCGTGAAAAATGGATGAAAATGACACCCGAAGAACGTAAGGAGTTTGTTCACCACAGGCATCATCACGGACACGATTTCAGATCGGATTTTTTCAATGCTGAAAAACCTGAAAAAGAATTATAAGGTGGCTACCGAACCAACACCGGAAAATATCAAAGAACTGATTGCAGAACATCAACCGCAGTTGAAATCGTTTATATCCAAACGGGTAGCGAGTAAAAAAGACGCGGAAGATATTCTGCAAGATGTGTTTTATCAATTACTGAAAACCGTCAATACCACCATGAACCCGATTGAACACGTATCGGCATGGCTGTACAAGGTTGCACGGAATACAATTATCAACGCAGGCATTAAAAAGAAAGAAGACGAATTGCCGTTTTATCCCGACGATGAAAGTGACAGCGATGTGTTGAGTGATTTTTCGGAAATTTTATTTTCTAATGGAGAAACTGTGCCCTCGCCCGAGACGGAATACCTGCGTTCGCTGGTTTGGGTTGAATTGGAAAGCGCGCTTTCGGAGCTTCCGCCGGAACAACGTGAGATTTTTGAACTTACAGAATTGGATGATATTCCGGTAAAGGATATTGCCGAAGCAAGCGGAGTAGGAGTAAACACCTTGTTATCCCGAAAACATTATGCAGTATTATTTCTTCGCAAACGATTGGCTGGTTTATATGCCGATATTATTTGTTCGTGAAACTGATATCAACATAGTATCTTCCAATATATATATATTGTCAGTTTTTTTTCAAAAGCACGCCAATAACGCCAATAGCACAAATTTTTACAAATAAGATTTGTAAGGTCGAATATTATTTATTGAATTTCAATTCAATAAGATTGCGCTAATTTGCGAATTTTGCGTCATTTGCGTTCTAAAAGGACTACTAAGACAGCCTCTTTTGCATTCTAAGAAGGCAACTGTTCGTCTCGCTAATTAAAAAAAACGGAACTGTTGATCTATTCATTATTATATTGTTTCACCTGTTATTCGTATTATCCACTGCTTCTTTTACTTATTCTATCATCAAAATAGGGGATTTTATATACTTTTTTGCCTATTTTATGTGATTGCCCTTTTCTTTCTGGTCTGGTACTTTTGCACTCATTAATCATCTTAGTAAATAATAATGAAATCAATCAGACTAATTTTATTCTTTTTAATAGGGGGCTTTTTTCTACAAGCTCAGAACTCCTCATTCCGAGGACGGATTCTTACGCATGACGGGCAACCGGCTGAACATGTTTCCGTAATAGTGAAGGGTACAGACAAAGCAACCACATCCGATGGAAGTGGCGAGTATCTGCTTCAGCATCTGAAAAGTGGTAAGTATACCGTCTTATATAGTTATATAGGCTTACAAACGCAACAAAAAACTGTAGAACTCACCAATGGGGTTCAAACAGTGGTAGACGATGTGATTCTGGCTGAAGATTCAAAGAAATTGAAGGAAGTGGAAGTCGTTGCGCATAAGCGTAACCCTTTTTCTGAAAAAACAAGTCAGTTAGTTGCTAAGTTGCCACTCACTGATATGGAAAATCCTCAGGTGTACAATACCATTCCCAAAGCATTGCTCAAAGAGCAGGTGGTAACTAACCTGAACAGTGCTTTGAGTAATGCAACCGGAATCACCCGCCTTTGGGAAAGCACGGGACGCGGAAGCGATGGTGCCGAGTATTATAGCATGAGGGGTTTTTCGTTGCAACCCACTATTGTAAACGGAGTAGCCAATATAAACAATGGTGCGTTGGATCCGGCTAATATTGAGAACATCGAAGTTATCAAAGGTCCTTCGGGAACATTGTACGGCGGTAACCTGATTTATTACGGTGGGCTGATCAATATCAATACAAAAAAACCGTATGATACTTTTGGAGGCGAACTGGGTTACATTACCGGAAGTTATGATTTGCAACGGGTAACAGCCGATATTAATACCCCGTTGAGCCCGAAAGCTTCTCTTCGGATCAATGCCGCTTATCATTCCGAAAACTCCTTTCAGGATGCCGGAACTACAAAGTCTTTTTTCATCGCCCCGAGTTTTAAATTCAAAGCATCCGACAGACTGACTTTTCTGATTAATACGGAATACAAATCAGGGGAGAAAGCCAATGTGCCCATGCTCTTTTTGAGTCGTTACAGCACTTTGTCGTTTTCCGACATGAGTTTGTTTGAAAACAATTACAAAAAGTCTTACACCAGTAATTCGCTTACCATTAAGAATCCTACTTTCGGAATACAGTCGCAGGCTTTGTACAAGATTGGGAATGGCTGGAACTCACAGACCATCTTATCAACCGGAAGCACCAAAACCGACGGTTACTATCAATACCTTTGGGATTTGGCAAACGGAAGTGATTTTATTCGGTATATCTCGAAAAGAAACGGTCAAACCAATACGATGGATGTGCAACAAAACTTCATGGGCGATCATAAGTTTGGCCTGTTCCGCAATAGGGTAGTGGTAGGAGTGGATTATCTGCAAAAAGAAATTCAAAACAACAGCACGGGATGGGTTGGCGATGGTACTGTTTCGCTCAAGAACCAAACCGATACAGGTGTTCTCACTACACAGGGCGTCGATGCTTTGTTGGTAAATTCACAAGAAGGGGTATCAAGTGCAACAACTAAAATATGGAGCGGATATGTTTCGGATGTTCTCAATTTTACCCCACAGCTTTCGGCATTAGTAGGTCTGCGTGTAGATAACTTTAGCGGAACCAGTACCGAAAATACCAAAAGCCAGACAACTGCTTCGCACAAACTTGGTCTTGTTTATCAGCCTTTGTTGGATAAAGTGTCTGTATTCGGAAACTATATGAATGGCTTTACGAACCTTGACCCGGTGGAGGTTTCGGATGTAAACGGACAAAATGCAACCACTAAAATACTGAAACCCGAGCGAGCTAATCAATGGGAAGTGGGGGTGAAGACCAATCTGTATAAAGACCGACTTTCACTCACGGCTAGTTATTACAATATTTTAGTGTCGGACAAATCGATGACCGACCCTAATAATGTGAATAATGTGATTCAGGATGGAGAGGTGGAAAGTAAAGGTGTTGAGATTAGCCTTATTGCTAACCCAATAGATGGGCTGAACATTATCACGGGTTATAGTCATAACGATAACAAAGTGACCAAAGATGCAGCGGACGGAGGATACCTTGGTCTCCGAACCGAAGAGTCGGGGCCTGCCGATCTGTTTAATCTCTGGATCAGTTATAAACCGGAGTTTGATGCACTGAAAGGTTGGGGTATTGGTTTTGGCAGCAATTATGCCAGTAAGTATAATACGCTGAATCGCAACACTACCGGTAGCTTCACCCTACCAAGTTATACTATCTTCAATGCAATGATTTCATATAGTGCAGACAATTATAGTATTACTCTGAAAGCTGATAATATTGGTAACAAAAAATATTATAGTGGATGGAGCACGGTAACTCCTCAGAAATTGCGCACGATATCGCTTGCTCTGAATTATAAATTCTAAAAAGGAGTTTCGCAGATTACACTTAGTCTGAATTATCAGACATAAGACACAAAGAAGGTGGAACCGTTTGATTCCACCTTCTTTGTCTTTACAATCCATTGTCAATGTATTGGGGTTCTGTTATGCTTCCAGCTTATCTTTCAAAAACTTTCCGGTATACGATGCTTCACAATGAATAATGTCTTCGGGAGTTCCTTCAAATACCAGGTTTCCTCCTTTGTCGCCACCTTCGGGACCAATATCAATAATATGGTCGGCACATTTAATTACTTCAATATTATGTTCGATAATGATAACCGTATGTCCTTTGGCAATAAGTGCATCAAAAGCTTTCATCAATGTTTTAATGTCATGAAAATGTAAACCGGTAGTTGGTTCGTCAAACACAAAAATAGTCGGCTCGGGTTTTTCATTCGCCAAAAATGAAGCCAGCTTTACACGTTGGCTTTCACCACCCGACAGTGTGCTGGATGATTGTCCGAGTTTTACATATCCAACCCCGACATCTTGCAGCGGTTTCAATCGTTTTACAATTTTCTTTTCTGTATTTCCGGTTTGCGCCGAGAAAAATTCGATAGCCTGATTCACGGTCATTTCCAGAACATCGAATATATTCACTCCCTTGTACATCACTTCCAGGATATCCTGTTTGAAACGTTTACCATGGCAATGTTCGCACTCCAGTACCAGGTCGGCCATAAACTGCATTTCCACTGTTACCGTTCCTTCACCCTGACATTCTTCGCATCGTCCGCCTTCGGTATTAAACGAAAAGAACGAAGCCGTGTAATTCATTTGTTTGGAAAGTTGCTGATCGGCAAATAATTTACGAATTTCGTCGTACGCTTTTATATAAGTCACCGGGTTGGAGCGCGAAGAACGCCCAATCGGGTTCTGATCAACAAACTCAATGTCCTTGGCCAGATGCATACTGCCTTTCAAAGTTCCAAACTGTCCTGTACGATCGGCTACACCACCATAATGCTTTTTCAGCGCAGCATAAAAAACTGTTTTGACCAGCGATGACTTTCCCGAGCCACTCACGCCGGTAACCACTGTCATTACATTTAATGGAAACTTGACATTAATTCCCTTCAGGTTGTTTTCGCGGGCTCCGATAACTTCAATGTAGTTATTCCATTTTCGGCGCTGAACGGGAATATCAATTTTCTCCAGTCCTAATAAATATTTCAGTGTGTAGGAATTTTCAATCTCTGCCGCAGTTGCTTTGCTTTTTGCTGATGCAGCCAGAGCAGGTACACCCTGAAAAACAACTTTTCCACCCAGTCGACCGGCATTAGGGCCAATATCAATCAGGTAATCGGCTGCGCGCATAATTTCTTCATCATGTTCCACCACTACTACCGTGTTTCCCAGATCGCGGAGTTGTTTTAATACTTTGATCAATAAATAGGTGTCGCGCGAATGTAAACCAATACTCGGTTCGTCCAGAATATACAAAGAACCAACCAGACTGCTTCCCAACGAAGTGGCCAGATTGATGCGCTGACTTTCACCACCCGAAAGGGAGTTTGATAGACGGTTAAGTGTCAGATATCCCAATCCAACATCGAGTAAAAAGTGTATTCGATTGTTGATCTCAAGCAGTAAACGTTTAGCAACTGCAGCATCTTGTTCGTCCAACTGAATGTTTTCAAAGAAATCATTCAATTTTACCACTGACATCAGCACCAGTTCCGAAATAGATTTACCGGCAATACGAATATAAGATGCTTCCTTTTTTAGCCGGCTACCATTACATTCCGGACAAATGGTTTTTCCCCGATAGCGAGCCAGCATAACCCGGTATTGAATTTTGTATTGATTGGATTCCAAATGCTTGAAAAATGCATTCAGTCCTTCGAAATATTTGTTTCCGGTCCAAAGTAGTTGACGTTGATCGTCGGTTAGTTCATAATAAGGTTTATGAATGGGAAAATTGAATTTGGTTGCAGTGTGAATCAGCTTGTTTTTCCATTCGCTCATCACTTCACCTCTCCAACAGACCACGGCGTCCTCAAAGATGGAGAGTGTTTTGTTTGGAACTACAAGATCTTCGTCAATACCAATCACGCGTCCGAATCCTTCGCACACAGGACATGCACCAATGGGACTGTTGAAACTAAAGGTGTGCACGGTAGGAGTTTCAAATACCATGCCGTCTGCTTCGAATTTTTTGGAAAAATAAAGCATCTTTGTTTCATCGCCCACAATCACTTTCAGTATGCAAACGCCATTTCCTTCCGAGAAAGCAGTTTCGATGGAGTCGGTCAGTCGGCTTATAGCAGTTTGTGTATGTTCCACCACCAGTCGGTCAATAAGCAAATAGACTTCATCGGCGTTATTCTCCGCATTGTTTTTTATTATATCCGAAATTGAGCAGGTCTCTCCCTGAATGTCCACCCGGGTGAAACCTTGTAGAAGTAAACTTTGTAGTTGTTCATTCATCGTGCGGTCGCTGCTTGGAACGACAGGGGTTAATACCATCAATTTTGTACCTTCTGTCAATTCCATGGCTGCATCTATCACATCCTGAGCTTCATGTTTTCGTACTTCATCGCCTGAGACGGGGGAATAGGTCCTACCTATACGAGCGTACAATAGTTTTATATATTCGTAAATTTCGGTGGAGGTCCCAACTGTCGAGCGCGGATTACGCGAATTTACTTTTTGTTCTATGGCAATTGCGGGTGGTATGCCCTTAATATAATCCACTTCCGGTTTACTCATACGTCCCAAAAACTGACGCGCGTAAGCCGATAAACTTTCTACGTAGCGGCGCTGTCCTTCGGCATAAAGTGTGTCAAATGCCAACGATGATTTTCCGGAACCGGAAAGCCCGGTTATGACCACCAGTTTATTTCGTGGAATTTCGACATCAATATTTTTCAGGTTGTGAACCCGGGCTCCTTTTATTATGATATTTCCTTGTTTGGACATATTTTTGTGTATTGAAACTTGATTTGCAGCTGAATTCCTGCATTAGTTATTGGTTTTGTTTGTTTTTTTATGACCTGCAAAGATACAGCATAAGATAGAAATAATGAATAACGGATCTCAATTAATTATTCTATATGCGAAATCGATTCTCTCCTACGTTTTGATTCTGGTTCTATCTTTACTTGTCAGAATCTGTACAAACCTCTTTGAGATAATTTATTCTGTTCATTTCGCAGACTTTCTGCATAAAAACATACTATAAAGAATATATATACCCTTCTTGTATTCTCATAAATATGCAGAATGTTCATATTTAATCATATTATTCAGTTAAATCAGAATATTTATGATTAAATATGATGGAGTATGCAAAATAATTAGTACTTTTGCGATATATCTAAATAATTATGCATTTATGAAGAACAAACGAAACCGGTTACAGATTATTTCAGAAATTCTTCGGTCTACTTTAGTTGGTAGTCAGGAAGAGTTGCTAAAGATTCTAAGTGAACGACAGTGCGAAGTCACGCAAGCAACATTATCACGTGATTTGAAATTACTGAAAGTTGCCAAAACACCGTTGTCGAATGGAGCTTATAAGTACATTTTACCTTCGTACAATAAGCCTCTTCCTACTACCGGAACTGTCAACACATTAATTTCTCACGGAGCTGTATTAAGCATGGAGTTTTCCGGGCAATTGGGTGTGGTAAAGACAAAGCCGGGATATGCCAGTGCTATTGCTTGGGATATCGATAACAAAGCTACCGACCATGTATTGGGAACAATAGCTGGTGACGATACTATTTTAGTGATTCCCCGTGAGGGTGTAACCCGGGATGAAATTCTCGAAATGATGAATATTACTTTTTCAGAAAAGGAATAAATAGGAAATGAAGTGGAAAACTTTACGAAGTTGACACTTTGTGAAGTTAAATTGAACTCATTCAAAATTGAATATGGACAAAGAGATTGCCGTTGGAGAGATAACGGTACAAATTGCTGATGAGCGTTTTTTAGGTTATGTTGATACCATTTTGACCACTATTGCAGTTGCGGCCAAAGTTCGTGGAACAGGAATTGCCAGACGCTCGCCCGAGTATATCGAGCAAAAAATGAAAGAAGGAAAAGCTATCATAGCTTTAGCAGGAGAGGAATTTGCTGGATTTTGTTACATTGAAACTTGGGGCAATAAAAAATTTGTTGCTAATTCTGGATTAATAGTTGTGGATAAGTTTCGCGGGCATGGTTTAGCCAAAAGGATTAAACGCAAGGCTTTTGAGCTTTCGCGCCAACGCTATCCGGATGCTAAAATTTTTGGATTGACGACTGGCTTGGCTGTTATGAAAATAAATTCGGAGTTGGGCTATAAACCTGTAACATTTTCGGAACTTACAGATGATGCTGCTTTTTGGAAAGGTTGTCAGAGCTGCGTAAACTATGATATTCTTCAACGAACTAATCGTAAGCACTGCCTTTGCACCGGAATGTTGTTTGATCCGGCAAAAGATAATACGGATAAATAAAAGATAATCAAATGAAAGGTCTGGTAGGAACCAGTGGTTTTTGTATAGAATGGCTGGCCGAATCCTTTGACTTTAGATAAAAAGAAAAATGAAAGAAAAAGTTGTTTTAGCATTTAGTGGAGGGCTGGATACTTCGTTTTGTGCAAAGTATTTAGCAGAAGAGAAAGGCTATGAAGTACACACAGCGGTAGCTAATACCGGCGGTTTCAGCGAAGAAGAGCTGAAAGTGATTGAAGACAAAGCATTTCGATTGGGGGCTGTAAGTCATGTGGCATTGGATGTAACTCAGGAGTACTACGAAAAAAGTATCAAGTATATGGTTTTTGGTAATGTACTTCGTAATGGAACCTATCCTATTTCGGTTAGCTCGGAACGCATCTTTCAGGCGATTGCCATTATCAATTACGCTAAAGAGATCGGAGCCGATTATGTTGCGCACGGTAGTACAGGTGCAGGAAATGATCAGGTTCGTTTTGACCTTACTTTTGATGTGTTGGCTCCTGAAATTAAAATACTTACTCCGACACGTGATATGGTTTTGACACGCGAGTATGAAATCAACTATTTGAAAGAGCATGGGTTTAAGGCCGATTTCAAAAAAATGGAATATTCCATTAATAAAGGATTGTGGGGAACCAGTATCGGAGGTAAAGAAACTCTGAAATCGGAACAGACATTACCGGAAGAAGCATATCCAAGCCAGATTGAAAAACAAGGAGAGGAAACTGTAACCCTCGAATTTCAAAATGGAGAAATCTGTGCGGTAAATGGTCAGAAGGATGATAATAAGGTGGTGTTGATTAATAAGTTGGAGTATATTGCTAATAAATATGGTATCGGCCGTGATATGCATATTGGCGATACCATTATTGGTATTAAAGGTCGCGTTGGATTTGAAGCTGCTGCACCTTTGTTGATAATAAATGCTCACAAAATGCTTGAAAAGCATACGCTCACCAAATGGCAACAATATTGGAAAGATCAGTTGGGTAACTGGTATGGAATGTTTCTTCATGAAGCCGAGTATCTGGAACCTGTCATGCGTGATATTGAGCAGTTCTTACAAAGTTCTCAACAAAATGTGACCGGAACCGTTATCGTAAAACTTCGGCCTCGCAGCTATACCCTGGTTGGTGTGGAAAGTTCGTTTGATTTAATGAAAACAGATTTTGGTGAATATGGTGAAGTTAATCGTGCGTGGAGTGCCGATGATGTCAAAGGATTTACCAAGATATTGGGTAATCAAATGAAGATTTATTATAATGTTCAGAAGCGGAACGAAAAATAAAAAAGATAAATAGGTAAAACCAAAAAAGATAAATCTAGCCTCTGCCAAACAGGTAGAGGTTTTTTTATAAATCATTGGAATTCAATTTATTTTGATATTTAGAATAAAAATTGTATTTTTGCGCCTCAAATAAATAACAACAAAAATCTTATGGCTACTACAGCGGATATTAAAAATGGAATGTGCCTTGATATTGATGGTCAATATTACGTTATAACAGAGTTTCTTCATGTAAAACCAGGTAAAGGTCCGGCTTTTGTACGTACTAAAATGAAAAATGTTATTACTGGCAGAACATTTGAAAAAACGTTTAACTCAGGAGTGCGTGTTGAGGAAATACGTATTGAACGTCGGGAATATCAATACCTTTATCAGGACGACATGGGTTATAACTTTATGAATAACGAAACTTATGAACAAGTTTCTGTAAATAAAGAAATAATAAATGGCGTTGATTTTCTTAAAGAAGGCATGATTTGTGAAGTTGTACTTCATGCTAAATCCGAGACTATCCTTTTTGTTGATCTTCCTGTGCAGGTTGCACTATTGATTACTTATACTGAGCCGGGGTTGAAAGGTGATACGGCTACGAATGCCACTAAACCAGCTACAGTAGAAACTGGTGCTACTGTTCGTGTCCCATTATTTATAAATGAGGGTGAAACAATAAAAGTAGATACCCGTAATGGTTCTTATATTGAGCGTGTGAAAGCGTAATCTCACTATAATTATAAAAAATCCGCCAAACAACTATGTCTGGCGGATTTTTTTATTCAAAATAAGATTGATTTTTGCGAATTATTTACGTTATTTGCGTATTAATATTTTAAAGCACATTTATGAAAAAACGGATACAAAGTTTTGTCTATGCGGCACGTGGAATAAAAGTTGTTTTCTCGTCGGAGGCTAATATGCAAATCCATATTGTTGTTGCTGCATTAGTTTTAATCTTCGGGATTGTTTTTAAAATAAGTATAATGGAGTGGATTGTATGCCTGCTCTGTATTGGATTGGTTTTTGGAGCCGAAATGCTGAACACAGCTATAGAAAATGTGGTTGATTTGGCATCTCCCGATCTTCATCCTTTAGCAGGTAAGGCAAAAGATATCGCTGCCGGTGCAGTCCTGCTCTGTGCTATTATCTCTGTTATTATTGGTTTGCTAATTTTTGAACCAAAAGTCTGGAATGTTATCTCTTCTTTCTTTTAGATTGTCAACCATCTAAATATTGCAGATTATGAAAAAACAAAATCCATTTATCGACCTTTTAAATTTGATTTATCCCAATTTATGTTTGGTTTGTGGTGAGAATTTGTTGAAATCCGAACAACATTTGTGTTTGAATTGTTTGCATAATATACCCAAAACTAATTATCATTTACTTATTGATAACCCTGTTGAGAAGCGTTTCTGGGGTAAAGTCCCTATTTACCGTGCAACAGCCTTTTTCTTTTTTCAGAAGGGATCTCCTTTTCAAAAATTGTTGCATAGTCTTAAATATAAAGGGAATAAAGAAATCGGATTTGTTTTAGGTAAGTATGCCGGGGTTGATTTGCTGGATTCTCTCGATTTTACATCTGTAGATCTTATTATACCGGTTCCTCTTCATCCCCAAAAATATAAAATTCGTGGTTATAATCAGAGTCAATGGATTGGAATGGGATTGTCTGAGATATTGAAGGTACCTCAGAATACTACAGCATTATGCAGAATTCATGAAAATGTAACTCAAACTAAAAAATCTGTATTCGAACGGTATGAAAATACAGAAGGGATTTTTGAATTATCTGATAGAGAAGTTTTAATTGGTAAGCATATTTTGTTGGTTGATGATGTCCTTACTACTGGTTCCACCGTTGAAGCATGTATTCGTACATTGATCGCAATAGAGAATATAAAAGTAAGTGTTTTTACGCTTGGAGTAGCTTAAAACCGGTTTATCCAGAATTGGTTTTAAATTGATCTTGTTGTTTGGTGTCATTTCCAGACACTTTTATCTTTTAACGGAAATTTTGAGAATTGATGTATGTTCTCAGACATTAAAGTGAATAATAATTTGTAGTTTTGCATTTAAATACAAGTAAGGTAAATACATTTGTGATGCTGAATTATGCTCTATAAAATCCGATTTTTATTCCCTCTATTTTTCCTGATTTTAGTTGGGTGTTCTCTTATGCCAAATGAGATAAAAACAGCGGAACGGATCATGGAAACTTCACCAGATTCGGCTTTGCGGATTCTCAAACGTATCCAATCTACACAATACTTATCCAATTCGGATAAAGCACTCTATGGCTTATTGCTTTTTCAGGCATTGGATAATAATAAACTAACTTTACAACCTGATTCTGTAATAAGTTTTTCTTTAAACTATTACCAAAATTCAAATAATAAATCACGCTTGGCTTTTTGTTACTTTTATAAAGCGAGAATTTATAAGAATGCTCAACGCTATGATGATGCTACTGTTTTGTATTTGAAAGCATTGGATTGTATTCAGGACAAGAAGGATTATGTCTTGATGGGTAAGATTTATGCAGACATGGGAGATATTTGTTCAATACAATTAGATTATAAAGAATCCCTAAGAAAGTATCAATTGTCGGTCAATTATTTTAATCGTGCAGGTAAACCTATTGATGCTAGTTATCGACTCATTGATATTGGAAGGACGTTTCAATATGAAAAAAAATACAAGACTGCTCTTAATTATTATCGTAGAGCCCTTGTGTCATCAAATGACTCAATATTATGTGGATTTGCTTTGCAGGAAATCGGAAGTAATTATTATTGGGAAAAGCAGTACGATTCAGCTCAATTCTACCTCCGTAAGAGTCTACGTTTCCCGTATAAAGGAAATAATTATGCGCTTCGTTGCTTTAATTTAGCCGATTTGTTCTTTGATGTGGAGCAATACGATTCAGCTTTTCTATATTCGTCAACTGCATTAAAGTACCCTGCAAGCTTTTTTACCAAAAGAGAGTGTTATCGTCTTTTAGCTAATACTGAGTATTTGAAAGGCAACTTTAAACAAATGGCAGCATTTATGACGCATTTTCAAGCTTGTTCTGATTCCGTTCGTAAAATAGAGTCGCAAACTAAAATCGCGGTGCTAGAAAATTTACATCAGACTTCGGAGACTGCGAATAAAACAAAGAAATATCTTATTGCGGTGGGTTGGCTTCTACCACTGATTATTTTAACTAGCTTATATGTTTTATATCGTCTACGCCAGCGGAATAAAGGGAAAGAAAAGCAATTGGAAGAGGTCGAAGTGCAATTAGAAGTGCAACTAAATGAGAAAAAGGGGTTACTCGTTAATAATCTAATTCATAAAATTAATGAAACGCGAATTTTACACACAGAAGTATACAAAAAAGCTTCAATATCTCAACGCGAACAACTGGATAGAGATTTATATAATACCTGCCTGCATTTAAATAATTGGAATGCATTTAAGCAACTAATGGATAAGACATTTAATAATCTGGTAAGTCTTTTGGAAAGTGAAAATGCTGATATTACCCGCAAAGAATTGATTTGGTGTTGCCTTTTTTTATTAGATATTAGGACTCAGGATATTGCACTGCTCCTTGATACGCAACCGGGCAGTCTGTATAAATTGAAACAACGTCTGGCACAGAAAATGAATCTGAATAGTACGAGAGAGTTAGATATTATATTAAAAATCAAGTCTAAGGGGTAAGTAATCTTTGTGTTAAATATTAAGGGTCCAAATTATGAAAAACACATATTTTGATATGCATTTTCGTAGCCGTTATTATATTCCTTCACAACTTCTTTCTCATATATACGGCAAAAATGATGATAAATAAACCCTCTTTGTTTTGAATAACCTCAAATTTTAGTTGCACCATTATGTATTACAAAAGTAATGCCTTTCTTTCTTTTCTAGAATTAGCTTGTTTACTGTAGTCGAAATTTTCTTCTTCTCCCCTTTTTTTCCTCTTTTTGCTCTCCATTTTGAGGAAGATTTAACAATGTCCTAAATGTTTCTATCTGCCAACTTCTATCAGCCTGAATTAAAGTGTTATATAAAATGGGCTGTCCTAAATTATTTCATGGTAAAATTTGGGATGACGCTATACAATGCATAACTTAGCACTTAGAAAAGATATCCTTTGGGAATTCTTTAAACCCGATGTTCACACAAATAATTTTGTTTTATGAAAAAAATTAATTCTTCTTTTTTTTGCATTTCTATAATGCTTTTTTGCCTTTTTTCTGTGCAAACTGTTTTTGCTGTAGATGTACCTTTGAAAAAGGGAGATCTAGGTGGGGGAACAAATATGATGTTGAGTAGATCTGTATCTACTGCTATTCCAGTTTTTGTTTCTTTGGATGACACAGAACTTGGAATCTTCTTCAATAAATCGGTGGGGGTTGCTCAAGTTACGATTGTGGATGAAACAGGTAATGTTGTTTATCAGGAAGCTATTGACAGTAATTTAACCGCTGAAACTTATATTGAAGTTGGTGGTTTTGACAGCGGAAATTACAGTTTGCAAATAACTTATGGTTCAACTAAATTAATTGGAACATTCCAGTTGTAACAGAATTTATGACGAAGCGGAGTTAAATCTGCTTCGTTTTCAAATCTTTAATTAAGGAGTAATGTTTTTAAATGCTATTTATATATGCAGAATTTATTAAAAGTGTCACTGGCCAAAAATATGCATTATAAGTATTCTAATATTTATAATGCTCAGATTATAGATAATCAAAACATTACTATAACTGATATTATTGATGAGTTGATTAATGAAGGCCTTGAGGTTGATCAAAAGCTGGCCTTGAGCATTATCAATCGATTTAATCAAAAAGTGTCGGAAAAAGTATTTTCAGGGAAAAATGTTTGTACTGGTCTCGTTAATATAAATCCGATTATTAAGGGCACGCTGAATGAAAAGAGATGGAATCCTAAAGTTAATAGAGTGGAGATAGTTATTACTGCAGGATGTGACTTGAATCAAACAATGTCTGAAACTACTGTAGAAATAATGGATGAAAAGCAGGCTGTTATTGAAACTTATCGGCTTTCTGATCAAACTGGTAGATTGCCAGAAACTAATATCGGAAGTGAATATAAAGTTGACTTTGGAGATATAAAATTGAATGTTACAGAAGATCCTGCCTGTGGAATAGCTTTCAGAACTTGGTTGTGGAAGTCATAAGAGATTGTGTTGTTTACAAACCGTAAGTTTTTATTAGTACCTAAATTTTCTTTTAAGTGATTAAATGCAAATTAAATTTTATACTTTTGCATTTGATCACTTTCTGTGTTTATTGGTTTTGAGAAAAACTATTTGTTGACAATACATTTGAATTATGAGTTTTAAGATTAGTATATTACTTTTGGCTTTTGTGATAAGCTTGGCTGGCTGTTCGTTTACTCCAAATGAATTAAGAACTGCCGAGCAGATTATGAATTCTAAACCCGACTCAGCATTGCTTATCTTGCAACATATAAAACAGCAAAACCTTAAATTTAACTCAAATAGAGCGTTGTATGGGCTTCTTCTTTTTCGAGCTTTGGACAAGAATGGGAAACCATTAGCAGCAGATTCTTTAATTGATTTTTCTACTAAATATTATTCAAATAAGAATGATAAACTTCATCTTGCTTTTTGCTTTTTCTATAAAGCTCGGATATATAAAAATGCTCAGCGCTTAGATAATGCCACTTCTTTTTACATACGAGCTTTAGATTGTCTTCAGAATAGCAAGGAATATGACCTCTTAGGCAAAATACATGCTGATATGGGAGATGTCTGTTTATTTCAATCAGATTATAAAGAAGCATTAAAGAAATATCTGCTTGCTCTTGAATGTTTTAATAAAATTAAAGATAGAAAAAATGCATATTATGGAATCTACCAAATAGGTAGGACCTATCGTCTAGAGAAGAAGCATATTACGGCTGAGAAGTATTACAAATATGTATTGAAAAATTCTTCAGATTCTATGTTATGTGGGATTGTTTACCAAGATGTTGGTATGAATTTTCATATGATGAATCAATATGATTCTGCTCAATATTATCTTCGTAAAAGTTTACGTTACCCTTATAGAAATACAAATTATTCTATCAGATGTTATAGTTTCGCTGATTTATCATTTGATTTATCACGATATGATTCTGCTCATTATTATGCAATTATGGCTTTACAATATCCGGCAAATTTTATTACCCAACGAGAATGCTACCGGATATTGGTGAATGTGGAATATCTGCGAAAGGACATAAAACAGATGGGAAAATACATGACTCAATATCAAAATTGCGGAGATTCTATCCGTAAGATTGAGTCTCAGACTAAAAGTACTGTTCTTGAAAATCTTCATAATACGATTCTTGATGCTAAAGGTTCAAAACGAAGTGTGAGTTTGATTGTAACTGCTTTGGTTCTTGTTTTATTTTTGTCTGCCTTTCTTGTTTATTTCCTTTATCGACGAAATAGACTCAAAAAAGTGCAATTGGATGTTTATAAACAAAGGCTAAGTCATAAACAAAAAATTGTAGCACAGAGCCTGACTAAGAAAATTGAAGAAACTAAAGCTATACAGGCCGATAAGCGCAAAAATACTTCTGTGGGTCAGCGGATAAAACTGGATAAGGAATTGTACAATACTTGTCTACATCTGAATAACTGGGATGAGTTTGTTGCAGAAATGAATCAATCTTTCAATCAAATAGTTGATAAGCTCCAATTGAATTATCCTAGTATTTCCCATAAAGAGATAGTATTGTGTTGTTTACAACTAATTGACATTCCACATAACGATAAAATGTTATTGCTTGAGTGTACGTCCGATAGTTTGTATAAGCTAAAGCAACGGCTGGCCCAAAAAATGAATCTCAGCTCTACCAAAAAGCTGGACTTATTTCTTGAAGAGCTGATTGCTCTGAATGATTAGTTTTTTCGTTTGTTTTCTTCATGCCCGCCCAAATCATAGTCGTTTTTGCTTAAATTCTTTCTTTCTCAACCAGATGTCCAAAATTTGTGGATGTCTAAATTGTAATGCACTAATTGATAAAAAGTTGAAAAAACAAATGTCCAAAATTATTTTGTCGAAATTTTGGTACAACACTTCAATTTGCCTAATTTAGCTCGTCGAAACAAAAGATATCCAATATTCAGAATTGCAAAATAGTGGAGCCGTCATTTTTTATTTATTCTTTTTGCGCGGATATTCTTTAAGGGTTTTGTTCAATCTTCTCTAATTTCGAATAATTTTAAGTTTCTATCATAGAATGACAGAGGTAAGAAACGGTATGGTCAATTCGGGTATAGTGAACATCAATTATTATAATTTGTCCTCTTTACCTAAACCTTTCAAAAGAGGATAACAAATCGTAATTTTGCATTGACTGTACCGTTTTTATGCCTTTTCAACTCCAATTTGCTTGCTATTCTTGTTTTGTCAAACTAGCCACTGCGTTGTCAGATGTGCATATTTGTTCCATAAATTCCCTAAACTCCGAATAGGCTTCAGGTGGAAAATAACCTTTGGATAGTTCAAAATGACGAATATAGTTTATTACTCCCCCATTGACTGTCGTACTTGCTGTATATTTCCCAAATTTACCGGTGATTTCAGATTTTTCGGGCAGTTCGGCGACTTTGTAATTTTTTGGTAATTGATAAATTACCGTGTCGTTTTCCATATAAGGTCTACGAATGGACATGTATGTTTTCCGGTTACGGACTTTTTCTGGAAGAGTAGTTACTTTATTCATAAAGTTTAGAGGCAACAGGGCAATGTTCCCGACTAATTTGTGCACATAATTAGTGACAGTGATATTCAGGTTTTCTTCAAATGCAGGAGTGGATCTTCGGTGCTCTGTATAGGCAAATTTATTCAGTGTAAACGATGGAAGCTTGATGCGTTGTGCTAGCATTTTCTTTTTTTCTGCATCATCAGCATAGTAAATTGGCATTATTTCATCATAACATAACCCGATGTAACTGGTGTTGACACTTGCTTCGCCAGTATATTCATCTGTAAGTTTTACCACAGAATGCCTGTTTATACAATTTTCATTGGCTGGATAGCGTCTAGTTTGTACTAATCTGCTATTTTCCCCATCTATTATGAGAACCTTTCTGTCGTCGGTAAAATCGCCATTGTAGCCAAAGGGCATACGCTGGTTAGTACATTCCAACCAAATAGTATCTTTTTGAATAGGGACACATACAATAACGTGATTAAATTGGTTAGACGGAAACGTTTCGTCTATGTTATTGCTTTTGGATCCAGCATTTGCCAACGTAAAGTACGATTTCATTCCTATGGAAGCCAACAATGCTTTCGTGTAATTGGAAAGAGCCTTACAGTCGCCATATGAATATTTATCTACAACAGTTGCATCAAACGGTTGCCAGCCACCTATCCCAAGTTGAATGCTTACATAGCGGGTTTTTTGTTGCATAAATTCATACAGTTTTTGCACTTTCTCATAATCAGTCTTACAATTGGCTGTAATGTCTTTAATTTTTGCAATAGTCGATTCTGGAAGCTTGTCTTTCTTTTCGATTAATGCTGATTCCCATATGCCAATATCTTTCCAGCTTTCGCAAGACCCTTTTGTATCGCCAACTTCAAAATTATTGGGTGCTAATAATACAGATGGATAATTTGGAGTATCCTCCGAAGACATTGGCTCATTCATGTTTGCTTTTAAATTGCTTAAACTCCAACTGTAAATGTCTTTTCCATCGGAACTGGTTTTATTTACACCTTTGGGCAAATTAAACTCTTTATAACGGAAGGTATACCCAGCTGGAACTTTAACTACAAATGAGGAGCTTTCGTAAGAAGTGTTCTCTTCATCGTGATTCCATGATGGCAATTCGAAGGTTTGTTTCATTTCTCGTTCATAAGTATATTCTACTGTGAATGGATAAGTTAAATATTTAGGATCAATTGTTTTAACTCTATTATCCTCATACATAGAAAAACCACTTATATAGCTCCTGTCAATTATATCATCATAACCGAAGCTCCGAACTTGTTTTCCCAGCTCATCATATACCTTACCTTTTAACCCTGAAATTTTGTTCATCGAATCGTATGTCGCTCTGAAATAAGAATTATCTTCACCATTTTTATTCAAAATAGTCCGAACCTCGGTGACGGTTACTATGGCTGATTTTTCTGATTTAATCTCTACTTCTTCTTGACGAAGCCGTACGATTGTATGTGCATTTTCTTTTAGAGCCGCTGGAATTTGGCTTACAGGATATTTCAATTCTTTTGCAGATAAAAGTGCAAAGAAGAAAATAAAAATAATACTCAAACGAATTTTTCTATGCATAGTTCTAGCTCTTTTTTATAATCAACATTTCAGCTTGTTTCTTTACGAGTTCATCGAAGAAGGTCTTCAAATTTTGATATTCAGGTTGATAAAAAACAGGTTTATTTATGAATAACTTAAATAAGACTTGAACTTTATTTTCATTTATTGTCGATAGCATTTGAAAACTTGCCGTATTTTCTGGCAGATTCATTTTTATATTTTTGGGTAATTGATCGATTGAATATCCTGTTGGTAATTCAAGAATAAATATTTGAGTTGTTTCTAAAGAGGTTGTGAAATCGACGGGAAACACCCTGTCACTGGCTTTGAAAGGGTTTTCCGTATATTGGTTTAATAACATTGGATTGACAAAAAGTTGATTGTTTACTTTTGTAACTCTATTCTTTAAGGTAATTGAAAATTTTTCATTCAAAGGCTGTTGAATGCTGTCAATCCCAGTTAATTTGTAATTATCAATTGATAAGCCTATGTGCTTATCTTCAATTGATTTTAAATATTCGTCCTGACTATTAAAAGTCTTGTAATGACTACGATGCCCTAATGCGCTGTAATCGTATGATGCCCTCTCCCAGCTGCCTTTTAATGCTCCATCTGGTGAGAGCTTGAGGTTGATGAAAGATACTGTTTTATCTTTCTTTTGTGGAGTCAAGTCAACCCACTCCTGAGTCTCTTTTTTTAATACTAATCCAGAACCATTAATGGTACGTTCAGGTAGCATTCCCAATGGTAAATTGTCTTCTGTTGCATCGAGGAGGTAACTTTTGTCACCGATTACAACCTGTGCAACCACATAATTTAATCTCTCGAGACTTACCGAATAAGGAGGTAATGTTCCATTGTTACGAGTGCTTAAAACTACAGGATTGGCATTCAGATCTAGTTTTCGAAGCAATAATACCAGATTCAAATTAATATCTGCAACATTTCCTATCTTTTTATTAAAAGAATGGCTTAATCCACTCTTGGAAATCCATATCGATTCTTCTTTATTCCATTTTATCTTTTTGATAGCCTCGTAAGCCTTTGCCATTTTCTCTTCAGGTGTCGAACTTGATGATTTTATTTCCTTTTCAATGCCATTTAGAAAAAAGCTTATAGCTGTTAATGGAGCTCCAAAGTCATCATCTTTCCACAATGTTTCGGCAACAGCACTCCAGGTTGTTGCATAGTCTTTATATAAATATCCCGGAATGTGAATACTCGATATTTCTATATTCATTTTAGTGAGATAATTATCCACATTGTTCATATAGGGTTCTGATTTGAAAGAAGGCACATCTTTTGCGACCCATCTGTCACCAGTCGATTCTGCGAGTGCATTATATCCTGTAAAGTTTTTACGGCATGAGAAATAGGTGCTTTCTTCAAGTATCAATTCACTCCAGCGGACAGGTATAGTTTTCTGAAAACTCCAATAGGACGGCAAACCATCAAAGTAGAATTCGATGTCTAGTACAGAACCAACTTTTACATTGGGCATAGCTACTCTAGCTCGGTAACTTCCTTTTGTGATGCGTTCAATGAAAATACCTTCTTTATTTAGCTTGGTGACTACAGGTACGCCGTTTTCTAAATTCACAGTCTGTCCTTTTACATTTGTTTTCTCAGATGCAGGTACTGAAAAATTTCCCTGATCTTTTCCTTCTTCTTTTAAAATTTTTATGCGAATTTGATGTACGAACTGCATTTCTCTGGAATCAAAGTAACCATAATTACATAGAACTACTGCAGATGCGCTTGAGTCGGCAGGATAAACTTTCATTTCAAGATCTGCTTTGTCAACCTTCCCGTATTTCATCGGTGCCTTTTGTGCCAAAATATTAAAGGTAGTTGAGAGAAACAATAAAATGATAGTGAATTGCTTTTTCATAATAGTGAGTTTTAATAGATGTAAGAGTTATATGATAAAATGAGTGTTTTTTTACAAATTAGAATTAGGTGCAAAAAACGATGCAAATATAATAAATATCAATTAATGTGTGGTAGTTCACATACATTTTTTCTAAATTTAATCTATGAAAATTTAGGCATAAAAAAAGCCGACTTTAAATCGGCTTTAGGGAAATACTTTAGATGTTGAAATTGGATTCTTAGAAAAACCTAGCTTTCCAATAGCCGTTCTTCAGCTTCACGTACATTATTAAATGTAAATTGAGTAAGAATTTCGTTTTTGTAAGTCGAAATCTCAGCATTAAATAGGTTGCCAATACTACCTTGATGAGTATGCTTGATAGATTTATTTGGTTTGAAGTTACCTGCTTCAATTTCCAGTCCTACTTGCTTGTATGCATCGCGAAATGGAACGCCTGCTAAAGTCAATCGATTTACTGCTTCAACACTGAATAAATAATCATAGCGAGAGTCGTCGAGTATGTTAGTGTTCACTTTTACTTGGCTCATCATCGTAGCCGTCATTTCCAAACAATCGGTTAGTTCGGCAAATGCAGGTACGAATATTTCTTTGATAATTTGCAAATCACGAAAATAACCTGAAGGCAAATTATTGGTTATCATCATTATTTGCTGAGGAAGTGATTGTATTTTGTTACATTTGGCTCGAGTTAATTCAAATACATCCGGATTTTTTTTATGTGGCATAATGCTTGATCCGGTGGTAAATTCATCGGGCAATTTTATAAAACCGAAATTCTGAGAGGTAAACATGCAAGCATCATATGCCAGTTTAGCAACCGTGGCGGCAACGCTTGCCAAAGCATTGGCCACTGTACGCTCCATCTTTCCTCGACCCATCTGAGCATAAACTACATTGTAATTCATACTGTCAAAACCTAGTAATTCTGTAGTTAACTGACGATTGAGAGGGAAAGAAGAGCCATATCCGGCAGCAGAACCAAGCGGATTTCGGTTCGTTATTTTCCATGCTGAAAGTAAAAGCTGTAAATCGTCGGCCAGACTTTCGGCATAAGCTCCAAACCAAAGTCCAAATGATGATGGCATAGCAACCTGCAGGTGTGTATAACCGGGAAGTAAAACGTCTTTATAGCGGTTGCTTTGAGAAATTAGAACATCAAATAAGTCAGATACTGTTGAAACCGTTTTCTCGATTTCAGCCCGGGCAAAAAGTTTCAGATCTACCAGCACCTGATCGTTACGCGAGCGTCCGCTATGGATTTTCTTGCCCATATCTCCCAGTTTGCGTGTCAAGAGTAATTCTACTTGGGAGTGCACATCTTCAACACCTTCTTCAATGATAAAATTTCCAGTATCGGCTAATTGATATATACTTTTTAGTTCTTTCAGCAATGTTTGTAATTCATCTGCTTCTAATAGGCCAACCGATTGAAGCATTTGAATATGTGCCATAGAGCCGAGGACATCGTATTTAGCCAGAAATACATCCATTTCGCGATCGCGCCCCACAGTAAAAGTTTCAATTTTTGCATTTACCTGTGTGCTTTTCTCCCAGAGTTTTGTTGCCATATTGAAAATCTTAGTTTGTTTATTTTTATTTTGACACCAAAATAAAAATAAAGATTATTTGCTTAATGTATTTGCCAATAAATCAGCAATCACGTTTATTCCTTTTTTAAGCTTTTTATCTACCATCATTTTTATCATGGTAGGTAACTCTGCTTTCAAAGTCAGCTTCATCCGAGTTTCATTTTCAGCTGTTTGTTTTAGTTGAATCCATACGCTAACTTCTACGGGGGCTTTTTCTGAAGCAAGTTTGATAGTTTTGAACGGCTCACGTTCCACAATGCGGAAGCCCATTTTACCGAATCCCTCTACTACGAAGCTACAACTGTCAGCATCGAATTGGAGATCCTTTACTTTATCGGCCAGACTTGCATTCTCTTTCATCTTCTGTAGATTTTGCAGGTCGCTTAGTATACCAAAAACCACTTCTTCATCCGAAGAAATGGTTTTTATATCGCTTTCGTATGTTGTCATATATTTTTTATTAGCAATTTTTGAGTTCTCAATTGAATTGTTGAAACGAATTTATATTTGTTCCAACGATTTTAATTACTTAAAGTTCAATTGCAACTATCCAATTGTCAATTTAGATTTGTTCTGTTCTCCAGGTAGAAGGATTTTGACGCCATTCTTGTAATGTTTCTATGTCTTCTGCCGCGATATAGTTTGTCGCTAATGCTTCGGAAAGAATTGCTTCGTAGCTGCATAAAGTAGTGAGTTTTACTTTGGCTTGCTTGAATTTTTGTTCAGCTACCGGGAATCCGTAAGTAAAGATAGCCACCATGCCAAGCACCTGTGAACCATCATTACGGATAGCTTCAACAGCTTTAAGGCTACTTCCACCGGTCGAAATCAAGTCTTCAATTACTACTACTTTCTGCCGAGGACGTAAATCTCCTTCAATCATATTCTCCAAACCGTGATCTTTTGGGGTAGGGCGCACATATACAAATGGCAATCCAAGCACGTCAGCTACCAAAGCACCTTGAGCAATAGCTCCGGTGGCAACTCCGGCAATAACTTCAACCTCGGGATACATTTCCAAAATTAATCGAGCTAATTCTATTTTGATAAAGCTTCGGGTTTGTGGATAGGATAATGTTTTACGATTATCGCAGTATATAGGAGATTTCCATCCGGATGCCCAGATAAACGGATTGTTTGGTTGCAATTTAACAGCTTTGATCTTCAATAGCTTTTCAGCTACGTTTTTTTCTAATGATTTCATTTTTAGTCGGTTTAAAAGAAAATGAGTAACAGTTATTGTTTGTAAACATTTATCTCATTGATTTTGCAAAAGTACGCAAACAAGTTGAGACCTAAAACATAAAAAGATATATTTTAAAACATTTTTTCGCGCTGAATATGTGCATGAAAAAACGAATATGACCTTAAAAAAGGAAAGTAAAACTCCCTGCGTTTTATGTAAAACAAGTTTGTCTGTTACAAAAAGGCATCCTCTATATGTTCAATTGTGAAGTCAGATCCATGTGGAATGACTGATATGACATCGAATCTGGTTTCCCCCTGCCAATCGAACTGAAAAATATATTCGTGCGTTGCATTGATAATATTACGAATTTTCCGATTGGTAATAGCTTCCTGAGGATGTTCAAAGGTTTCTGTTGAGCGGGTTTTTACTTCTACAACAACCAGCTGACCATCTTTTTCTGCAACAATGTCAAGCTCCAGTTTACCACATTGCCAATTTGTATGGAGTATATTAAAACCTTTGGACCGCAAATATTCTTGTGCCCGTTTTTCTCCCAGTTCACCCAATTCATTATGATCTGCCATGGTTTAAAAAGAATGTATGACTAAAATAAAAATATTGAAACATCGTTGTAAAAAACAAATGTACAGATTATCAGCAAACAATTTTCAAAAATACAGTTTTTTGTTATATTCCCGTTAAATGTGCAAGGATAATATTATTTTTGTGCGGAATATTGATCTCCTATGGCTAAAAAAACTACAATTCCGGCTTCTCAGCGTAATTCATTACGAACACACCGACAAATATTTACTTTAAATGACGAAGAAAACAAAGCTTTAAATCGTTATATTGCAAAATATAAAGTTCAAAACAAATCGAAATTTATTCGAGAAACGCTTATGCTGGCAATTATCCGAAGGTTAGAGGAAGATCACCCTACTTTATTTGACTAAACTTACCGATAGAGTTTTTCTGTTTTCTAAAAACGCATAAAACATTTTAAATTATGGAATACTTTCTGACACCTTTAGCATTAATTGCGGGATTTTTAATGGCTTGGTTTATCTGTTCGGGTAAGCGTGCAACTATGAAATCAACATTTGATGTTACTGAGAAAAATTTGTTGTCGGCTCAAAATGAACTGAAAATGCAGAAATCGGTTGCTCAGGAAATGCTGCGAATGAAACTGGAAGAGTTGCAACGGTTGGAGCTGCAACTCGCATCGCAGCTAGAAATAGCTAATAATCTTGGCATAGAACTTGCTACATTAAAGGCTGTCAATGAAAATCTGGCGGAGAAACTCGAAAATCAAAAAGGAGAGATTGAAAAATTGCAGAAACGCCTTACTACCGAGTTTGAAAACATTGCTACCAAGATTTTGAAAGAGCGTTCGGACGAGTTTTCCTTATCAAACCATAAAAACTTAAGCGATATCCTGAATCCATTAAAAGAGCGAATCCAACTTTTTGAGAAAAAGGTGGATGAAACTTACGATAAGGAATTGCGTGACAAGATAAGTTTGCGTGAAGAAGTACGTAAGCTTACCGAGTTAAATACGCGTGTGAGTCAGGAGGCTAATAATCTGACCAAAGCACTTAAAGGAGATGTGAAAAAGCAGGGCAACTGGGGCGAAGTGATTTTAGAACGTGTTTTGGAACGCTCAGGGCTGACTAAAGGTCAGGAATATGAACGCGAAGAAGTGGTGGATGGTGCCGATTCGAGCGTACAACGTCCGGATGTGATCATTCATTTGCCCGACAATAAACATATTATTGTTGACTCTAAAGTTTCGCTTGTTGCTTATGAACGGTTTGTGTCGGCAGAGGCTGATGAGCACCGGGTGACACATTTAAAAGATCATATCAACTCGTTGCGGAGTCATGTAAAATTGCTAAGCGAAAAGAACTATCAGAATGCACAAAATCTGAATACCCCCGATTTTGTATTGATGTTTCTGCCCATTGAGGCTTCTTTTTCGGTAGCGGTGCAGGGCGATGGTGAGATTTTTTCGTATGCCTGGGAGCGAAAGATTGTGATTGTGAGTCCAACAACTTTACTGGCAACGTTGCGAACCATTTCGTCGATATGGAAACAGGAAAACCAAACGAAAAATGCGCAGGAAATTGCCCGTTTGAGTGGTTCATTGTATGACAAATTTATTGGTTTTGCCGAAGACATGGCTAAAATAAAAGTCAATATTGACCGGACATCCGGCGCATATGATGACGCAATGAAAAAGATGAAAGATGGCAACGGAAATATAATCCGGACAGCCGAAAAGATAAAAGAGTTAGGGGCAAAAACCGGTAATAAATCATTACCTGATGGTTTTGGCAATGCCTGATTGATAAGGGTGATATGCCTGCATTTGCTCCTTGTATAAATGATTTAATGATGTAATTTATGAAGATAAAGGTACTTTTTGCGATTGTATTTTGTTTGTTTGTAGTTAATGTATTTGCCATAGAGCCTTCAAATCAATACGAAAAAACGAAGATCACTAAATCGGAAATCATAAATCCTGATAGCCTTTTGAGGGCTATGCTGGGAGACACAGTTCCGGCGATACGAATCGTAAAACCTCAGTTGGCAGCAAAAACCGAGATTGCCACTACCCAAATAAAGTATATTACGGCACAAAAAGCAGACTCGGTCGATTTAGTACCAGTTACAATATCGGCACCTCCTGATATAAATAAAGATAGTCTTGCTCACTTGAATTTAATCCTCCGTAAAGATCAGCAGCATGCAGACTCTCTCCTGATTTTGGGCAATCCTCTTTTAATTGATCTGGTGTATACCGGACTTCCCTACGATTTTAAATGGGACATAAAGCCAGATTTTAGGGTGTTATATTATGGGCAGGAGTTGGCTCCGCTAAGCAAGGCAACGATGAAGTCGGTTAAACATGAAACTACGGAGAAAATCATTGCAGATCTTCGTCAGGCTGCCCGCGATGAAATAACCCGAACAGCCTTTTATTTATACGACACGATGTTTGACGATTTACCGAGTCCGGATGTGAATAAAAGCAAGTTTATAAAGGATAAGCATCTGACAAAAGTCAAATTTATCGATGACGATGCTGAATTTAGTCATTATCATCGAAAACTAATTGTAAAGCCGGAAAGAATCGGACCATGGCAATACAAAGCCACTGCTTTAGCTCAGTTTTCGGAAAATGTTATATCTGGAAACTGGTATCAGGGAGGAAATAGTAATGTGGCTATTTTGGGAATACTAACCGGACAGATGAATTATGATGATAAAAAGAAAATTCAATGGGATAATAGTGGAGAGTGGCACATGGGATTTAACTCGGTAGCGGGTGATTCGTTACATGCTTTGAGTACTAACGATGATGTTTTTAAAGCAACCAGTAAGCTAGGAATCAAAGCCAGTGGAAACTTTTACTATAGTGCGTCTGTCGACTTTTCAACTCAATTTTTCAATAGCTATAACGGAGTAAATTCAAACGTTTTGAAAACCTCGTTTCTAACTCCGATCCGGTTAAATGTAGGACTTGGTCTGGATTATAAGTATAAAAAGATTTTCTCGTTGATGGTATCGCCGGTTTCGTTCAAATATATTTATATGAATGATAATACGCATGTAGATCCAAATCTATTCGGGATAACGGCAGGAAAAAACTCATTAAGTGAGATCGGAAGTTCGCTGACATCTACCTTATCTTATGCTGTCAGTCATGAAATACAACTTGATTCGAAGATGTCGTTTTATACCAATTATCAAAAGGTACAAATAGATTGGGAAATGGTGTGTAACCTAACGATCAATCGTTTTTTGTCGACGCGTATTTCAATTAATCCCCGATTCGACAACACGGTTATTCAAACGGACGGATCAAAAGCCAAAATTCAGTTCAAGCAGTTCCTGAGTGTAGGTTTCTCGCATAAATTCCAGTAAACCTTTTCGACCCTATTCGAAGAGCGAATGCCAACGATCAAATTTTAAAACCTCAGACTTGCCGTAACGTTTCAGGTAGCTCCTGATTCGGTCTACCGAATGAGCTTCGTCCAGTTGTGTTTTAGAATAAAATTTGTCGGCATAGCAAATGACTTGTTCTTCGGGCGAAACCGGCAGCATGTCGCGATGGGGCAGAGGTAGTTTTCCTTTTTCAATCATTTTCAGACTTAAGCCGGTGCCGGTATGTCGTTCGCAAACCAGAGCGTGGCGTGGCAAACCTTCTTTTTGTAGCAAATCGGCTCCCAGATAGCCGTGTTCGATATATTGATGCTTGCCATGGCAATAGATCCGTGGCGCTTCGCACAAAAAAATGCCGATGTCGTGCAGCATGGCGGCTTCGGCAATAAATTCGGTATCGAGATTCAGTTCCGGATGTTTTCCGGCAATTTCCAGGGCTTTGTTTTTGACTTGCTCGCTGTGTTTCACCAATACATAATGAATTTCGCTGCCGGGCAGATAATATTTTTCTATTATTTCGAGAGGATTAATCATTTCAACTTGAATAAAGTTTGTGGAGGTTACGAAAGGTTTTTCTAAAACCTTGCAAAATTACTACATTTCTTGCTGAAATGATCCGAAAACAGAAGAACAAGTAGTTTCAGGTAGTTGATGAACTTCTTTTTCACAATAGAGCACATAGCATTATCCCGATTGTTAGAAGAAGTAATGGGCGAAAAGTACTTAGCTCACATAGTAAAAGTATCTGACGATACTTTTGCGCAGTCTGAGATTATCCCGTATTCGGGATAATGCTATGTGTTCTGAGTCTTAGATTTTCTATTTAAAACTATTGTGAACTATGTGGCAGAAATAGTTCAATCGGAATTCTCATTTACCGATCTTATTCTATTTTATTGATTGCTTTAAAAATTACTCCTTCGTACTGGGTCAGTGTTTTACATTTCTTTATCAGCTTATAAATTTTATGTCCGTTTTCAAACCCCTGCGCGTGGTAACTCCAAAGTTCTTCAAATCGTTTCAGAAAATGTAAGTCGCCCGAGTATTTTTCTTTGCTGTGCTCAATAAGTGCCTGGTGAAATTTGCGAAGCTTGTTTTTTTTCTCCTCGTGAGTCAGTTCCTGTCCGCGAATTTCGGCTAATAAAAAAGGATTTTCCAACAATCCGCGACCAATCATTATCCGGTTTACCTGCGGAGTCTGGGTTTGAATCAGCTTCACATCGTTTCCAGACCTGACATCGCCGTTGTAACAAACCGGATGCTTCAGCTGCGGAGCATAACGGGCAAATGCTTCTACATCGGCCTCGCCTTTATATTGTTGTTTGCCCACGCGTGGATGAATAATGATTTCTTCCAATGGAAAGGCATTTAAAACGGGGATCAACTGTTCAAACTCAATTGGGGTGTGCATCCCAAGCCGGCATTTGACAGATATTTTCAGTTTAGTTTCGGCAAAAATACCATCCAACAAAGCTTCTACCTCGGCCGGATGTTCGAGCAATCCGGCTCCCATGCGCTTGCCTGTTACCATGGGGTAGGGGCAGCCCATATTGATATTAGCTTCGGTGTATTGATGTTCGAGGCACAGATTTTCAAATCGTTTGAACGATTCGGAGTTATTCCCCAGAAATTGAGGAACCGGTTTTTGTCGGAGGTTATGTGTTGGAAGTAAGTCGTTGCACTGGCTCGGGCGGTAAAAATCGTGACCCTGCATCCGAATGAATGGCGTGAAGGTTTTATCGAAAGTGCCGATATGCTCGGTGTACGATTCCCTGAAAATCCAATCGGTAAGGCCCTGAAGTGGGGCTAGGTAAATTTTGATCATCAATATGTCATGTTCGTTTTACTATAATACGGTCCGGTTTCACCAGCCATATCAGCCGGTAAAGGTAAGTAATTTGCGGGATGTTCTCATTTTCGTTTCACCACAATGCCCAGTGCTTCCAGTGCCTGATTGCCGGCAAGTAAAATGCGCGCGTATTTTATGTACTCCGTGTAGAGTGGGCGTAGTTCGTCAAAAGCCATGTTGCGAAGCCTGGTAGCCTGTTGCGCGTCGGCCTTTTTTTTTCGTTGTATTTCTTTCAATGCCTGCAGGGCGGTGAGTTGTTGTTTTTGTCCGTCAATCACTGTCAGGCTTATCCCCACGCTCGCAGCATGTGCCGTCAGTTCGGGTGTCTGCGTGAGTTGCGTGTAAAAACTGCTCACATTCTGAAACCATTCGCTGTACGATTTTTTCCGTTCCCCTTTAAGCTTCATCGAAACGCTCGCCACGGTGTCATCGCTCAACAAAATCTTGAGCAACGACCGATGTTTGAGGTACAGCGCGTTTATTTCCTTCCGTTTTTTGGTCGACGCATCGGTAGCACCCACTTGCTCGCCCACAGCACCCACTTGCAGTACGTCAAGGTTTATCAGCTCGGCGAGTTTTGCCTTTAGCCCCTCAATTTTTGCTTCATCGTAACCTACAGTAAGCAGGGTAGGGTAAATAGTTGGAAGAATAGCATTATCAAATGCTATTTTCATTTTCAGAATCCAACTACCAAGTGATATATATTTCTTATGCTTAGTCTTTTTTATTTTTTCTGAGTTACTATTTAATTCTTCCATAATATTAAATTAGATATTCAATCATAGAAATAAATAATATGATTAGATTATTGATTGATTATAGTGGATTGATGATTTATTCCATTAGATTATACAAATATAATAATAGATTTTATATTTCAGGAAAAGAGAATAATATTTATTCTAATAGATATCCAAATAATATTATTATTTAGCTGAAATCGTTATTCTTCTTTGCTAAACAGAGTCAATTTTTCGGATGTTTTCCCACATTTCATCCTTTACCATTTTGGTGTATTCATAAAAGCCCATGCATGGATTCTCGTCCAGATAGTCGTACTTTAAACTATATTCCAGATCAATGCAACTATCATTATAATCGTGAAATACTGTGCCTACTGTAACACCATAATGATTCCACGATTCAGTATCCAAATCATCCATTTTGTTGCCAAAGTATCTCAATATAATTGGTTGTACTGCATCTATGAATTCCTTTTGCAAGCGGTTGTGGAGGTCACATTCTTGTTTTCTCTCCTCGTAATGTTCCCTGATGAGCCGTTCTTTATCTTCCTGAGGTATCGGGATGTCGTCATAATCTGATAGAGGTGCGGGAGGATTCGGCTGATGGGGACGGGCAAAGAATTTCACGATCTTGTCAAAGTCATCGTACAATATGGTAAGATTAGTTCCTGCCTCAAAACTCATAAATAACTCTGTAATATCTTCTGCGAGTTTATCACTTATTTGTGAACTTATTTCATGTACCCACTCAGAAAGCCAGTTAGCAGGCTCTGCCAATAAGTCGGCATATTGTTTTAAAATAAGTTGCTCTATCACGGGCAAAAGATCTCTTGACATTGGAAGTTCATAAATAAACCATGGCTCCATGAGTTTATATGCTCTGCTTATCGTTTCCTGCCATTCCAAAGGAATGAGATCTTTATATTCATCAAATTCATATCTCATTCTTTTGAATTCGTTTTCATCGATTTGAAATTTCATGATACTTTAATTCTTAAGGTTGTATTTATTATGCTTGTGCAAATATACATAATCTTCGCAATTGGTTTAATTCTCCCTATTATATTTTCTCAAAATAATCCATGCATTTTGCAATTGCTCTTTGTCAATAGTTTGTTACCTTTGTGGAAAGAAAAATGAAATACGTCGACGTCATATTGCCACTGCCATTGGCCAATACCTTTACCTACTCCGTGCCGGACGAGTGGGTCGACGCGGTGCGCATTGGCATGCGGGTGGTGGTGCCGTTTGGCAAAAAGAAAATGTACACCGCCGTGGTATATCTCGTTCACACAGTTACGCCAACTGTTTACGAGGCCAAGGATATTGTGTGTTTGCTGGATAATGCTCCCATCCTCCGTCGTCCGCAAATGAAGTTCTGGGAATGGATCTCGTCTTACTATCAGGCTTTTCTGGGTGATGTGTATCAGGCTGCAGTACCGGCCGGTTTAAAGTTGGAAAGCGAAACGCGGGTATGTATTAATCCCGATTATGAAGCCGAAACCGTTCTTTCGGAAAAGGAAGAAAAGGTGCTCATGGCTCTTTCCGAAGGCAAACCTGTTACTATCACCGAGCTGAATAAAGTCACTGAAATACGTGACGTGATGCCTACGCTTAAACAATTGCTAGAAAAAGGAGCAGTGGAAATAAGCGAAGAGCTGACCGATAAGTTCCGTGTTAAGACCGATACCTTTGTGCGTATGTCGGCCGAAGCCATGCAGGAAAATAATCTCCGCAAGATTTTCGACGACCTGAGTCGCGCCAAAAAGCAACTGGATGTGCTGATGATGTATATTGATCTGTCGAAATGCCTCATTCCTGCGATGCATCGCGAAGTTTCGCGTAAAGAGTTGATGGAAAAATCGGGAGCCTCGCCTGCAGTGCTTGCCGGACTGGTGGAGCGGGGGGTGTTGGAGACCTACCTGAAAGAAATCGGGCGATTAAACGTTTCCGATGTATCGACTTCTGCCGTATATCCGCTTAATGAGTTTCAACAGGTAGCCATTAAAGAAATAGAAAAACAATTTATCGAAAAACCGGTGGTGCTGTTGCACGGCGTTACGTCCAGTGGCAAAACCGAAATTTACATACATCTTATTAATAAGGTGCTCGCCGAAGGAAAACAAGTGCTTTATCTTGTTCCCGAAATTGCCCTGACTACTCAACTCACTACGCGATTGAAAAGGGTGTTTGGCAAACGCCTTGGGGTGTATCACTCCAAATTCTCCGATGCGGAGCGGGTGGAGATATGGAACAATGTACTTAATGATAAAACCTATGACGTTATAATAGGTGTACGATCGTCCATCTTTCTACCTTTTCGCCAACTGGGGTTGATCATTGTGGACGAAGAGCATGAGTCGAGTTACAAGCAGTACGATCCGGCTCCTCGCTATCATGCCCGCAATGCCGCCATCGTATTGGCTTCCATGCACGCTGCAAAAACTTTGCTCGGAACAGCTACCCCGGCCATCGAAACCTATCAGAATGCACAAACCGGAAAATTCGGATTGGTAGAGCTCAATCAGCGTCACGAAGATATGGCCATGCCCGAAATTCTTGTTGTCGACACCAAAGAAGCGTACCGCAAGAAACAAATGGAAAGCCATTTTACCGACACCTTGCTCGAACACATTGCCAAAGCGCTACAGAACAGGGAGCAGGTTATCCTTTTTCAAAACCGTCGGGGCTATGCACCGTATATAGAATGTAAAGCTTGTGCCTATGTGCCGCATTGCAAAAACTGCGATGTTAGTCTTACTGTTCATAAAGCCTTTAATACCCTGACTTGTCATTACTGCGGATATACCGAACCGATTCCGAATATTTGTCCGGCTTGTAAAATGCCCGGAACACTTTCCACGAAAGGTTTTGGAACGGAAAAGATCGAGGACGAAATCAAACAGATTTTTCCCGATGCACGTGTTTCGCGTATGGATTTAGATACAACCCGTTCCAAAAAGTCGTACGAAAAGATCATTTCCGACTTTGAACAACATAAAGTCGATATTCTTATTGGTACCCAAATGGTGTCGAAAGGGCTCGACTTCGAGTGCGTAAGCCTTGTCGGAATTTTGAATGCCGACAACATGCTCAACTTTCCTGATTTTCGCGCGCACGAGCGCGCGTTCCAATTAATGGCGCAAGTGAGCGGACGTGCCGGACGGAAAAATAAACGAGGCACAGTAATTCTCCAGACTTCATCGCCCGAACACCCTATTATCGGGCAAGTCATTCGGAATGATTATCAAGCCATGTTTACCACGCAGTGTGATGAGCGGAAGCTATTCAAATATCCACCGTATTTCCGCATGATACAGATTGTCCTTCGCCATCGCGACCCGAATATTCTCAATCAGGCAGCGGCTCGCATGGCTGTTGACTTGCGAGCGGTATTCAATAACCGTGTCCTTGGACCCAATATCCCGTCCATCTCGCGCATACAAAATATGTATATCAAACATATTTTACTCAAGTTTGAAGTGGAAGCATCCGCCGAAAAAGCCAAAGATATCCTCCGGCAGGTAACGAATAATCTCTTTTCCGACCCAAGATTCAAATCTTTGTGGGTAAATCTGGATGTAGATCCGATGTAATTTTCAATTTTAGTTGGTTCCTTTTTCAATTTTCGAATGATTTGATCTCTCATGGCTGCTGTTTTTTCGCGGAAGTATTCTTAAAAAGCTAATCCGTTCCCTTTTCTATTTACCAGAGATGCGTTTTTTGAAGGTTAGAAGAATATTTATTTTAGCTAAAAACGGGTTGCTTACATAATAAAATATCATTTCTAGAATAAATTTCAAAAAAACATTTTCATTCAAGTTCTGCTTAATGAGTAATTTAGTTGTTAGTGTAATATTTTTCTGGAAAAAAGTTATAAATAAGTTTGGAAAGTAATGGTAAAGGGAGTACTTTTGCACCCGCTTTAAGAGAGAAGCCGAGTATAGTTTAGAGTAAATGATTTGAAGTTTAAACAATACAGAAA
>WSSedL1CaDRAFT_10000205_pt1 | contig 41140 bp, 36 predicted proteins | sample WetSurSL1Cattail_FD_9464 | JGI IMG/M metagenome (IMG submission 9464)
GACCGGACAGAGTGCAGCCAGGCAGCAGAAGACAGTCAGGCAGCAGAAGACAGCCAGGCGGGTTCCGAAGTGCTTGGAGATGTATTCAGCGTTATTTCCGACCGAAGGGTTAATCCGAAGGAAGGCTCCTACACAAACTATCTTTTTGGAAAAGGACTCGATAAAATACTGAAAAAGATCGGTGAAGAGGCCTGCGAGGTCGTCATCGCCTCCAAAAATGGCTCGGAAGTCGAAATAAAGGCGGAAATAGCTGATCTCATGTATCATATCATGGTGCTTCTTGCCGAAAGAGGAATGACACTGGAGGATGTTTACGGAGAGCTTAGGAAAAGGGAGTGAACAACTGTATCTCTTTTTCACACTGGATTTGAAAAACAATGGAATTGAGCAATAATGGCAGATAATTGGCGCTAACAAGCCTTAAACGGTACAATTTAGCAAAAATGCATATTTGATTTGAAAATGGTTAGTATATTATATTATTAGTATGATTAGCACTCAACACAAGTGAGTGCTAACAAAATGCAAAATTATTGTAGGAGGTTTACTTTATGAAAATAAAGCCTTTAGGTGAAAGAGTAGTAATCAAGATGCTTGAAAGTGAAGAAACAACCAAGAGCGGCATCGTTCTTCCGGGGACAGCCAAGGAAAAGCCACAAGTGGCTGAAATCATTGCCGCAGGTCCTGGCGGGTACGATGAAAAAGGCAAGGAAATCAAGATGGAAGTCAAGGTAGGCGATAAAGTGCTGATCAGCAAATATGCCGGCACGGAAGTCAAGATTGATGGGAATGAATATACTATTTTGAAGCAGAGCGACATACTCGCAATCGTTGAATAAAGAAACAATCAGAATATAAGGAGGTTTGAATCATATGGCAAAGGAAATCAAATTCGGAGAAGAAGCCAGGCGTGCGCTTGAAAGCGGCGTGAACCAGCTGGCTGATGCAGTCAAGATCACTCTTGGACCAAAAGGAAGAAATGTTGTCCTTGATAAGAAATTCGGTTCACCGCTGATCACAAACGACGGTGTTACCATAGCAAAAGAAATCGAACTGGAAGACAAGTTCGAGAACATGGGCGCACAGCTTGTCAAGGAAGTTGCTACCAAGACCAATGACGTAGCAGGCGACGGTACTACTACCGCAACGCTGCTCGCACAGGCGATCATCAGGGAAGGCCTCAAGAACGTTGCAGCAGGCGCAAACCCGATGATCCTTAAGAAAGGCATTGCAAAGGCTGTTGAAGTTGCTGTCGAGGCAATCAAAGACGGCAGTCGGAAGATCAAGGGCAAGGAAGATATCACAAGAGTGGCTTCCATTTCTGCTAACGATGAAGAAATAGGCAAGCTGATCGCAGATGCAATGGAGAAGGTCACCAACGACGGTGTTATTACTGTTGAAGAGTCCAAGACCATGGGCACGAGTCTTGAAGTAGTTGAAGGCATGCAGTTTGACAGAGGTTATGTTTCTGCATACATGGTAACTGACACTGAGAAGATGGAAGCCGTTCTTGACGATCCTTACATCCTCATTACAGATAAGAAAATCAGCAGTATCCAGGATCTTCTTCCTCTTCTTGAGCAGATTGTACAGGCTGGCAAGAAGCTGGTCATCATCGCTGAGGATATTGAAGGCGAAGCTCTCACTACGCTTATCGTCAACAAACTCCGTGGAACCTTCAACTGTGTAGCAGTCAAAGCTCCCGGCTTTGGCGACAGAAGAAAAGCCATGCTGCAGGATCTCGCTATCCTGACCGGCGGCGAAGTCATTTCCGATGAACTCGGTCTTGACCTGAAGGAAACCAAGATTGCTCAGCTTGGAAAAGCAAGGCAGATCAAGGTTCAGAAGGAAAATACCATCATTGTTGACGGTGCTGGTTTACAAGAAGATATTAAGAAGAGAATCGCAGCCATCAAGGCTCAGATTGAAGAAACTACTTCCGATTTCGATAAGGAAAAGCTCCAGGAGAGGCTTGCAAAGCTTTCCGGCGGCGTAGCTGTCATCCAGGTTGGAGCAGCAACCGAAACTGAAATGAAGGAAAAGAAACTCCGTATAGAAGATGCTCTTGCAGCAACGAAAGCTGCTGTCGAGGAAGGCATCGTAGCTGGCGGCGGAACTGCGTACATCAATGCGATCCCGAAGGTTGTAAAACTTCTTGAAACGTCTCATGGCGATGAGAAGACAGGCGTTCAGATCATTATTAAGTCCCTTGAAGAACCCATCAGACAGATTGCTACCAATGCAGGTCTTGAAGGGTCCGTTATTGTTGACAAGGTCAAGAGCAGCAAACCCGGTATCGGTTTTGATTGCCTGAAGGAAGAGTATCTCGACATGATCGAAGCCGGTATCGTTGATCCTGCCAAGGTCACAAGGTCTGCTCTGCAGAATGCTGCTTCCGTAGCAGCAATGGTACTTACAACCGAAAGCGTAGTTGCCGACAAACCCGAGAAGGATGCTCCAATGCCGGGCGGCGGCGGAATGCCGGGCGGAATGGGCGGAATGTACTAAGATAAGGGCCAATCAATAAAAGAATGAAGGGGAAACCCTTAATGAAAAGACCTGCATTTCAATATGTGGGTCTTTTCTTATGCGTGAAAGTATGCCAAGGGCTATTGATTTCAACCACGCCCTTTATGCAAAACCATCTTATTATTTGCATAATATTGGTATTCCATATTTATATTTGCTATAATCAAGGAGTATAAATCAGATTGAAATATGTAATCCGTAGAGAGCAAGGTTACTAGTTGTTATGTCTGAGGTTGAGTGAAAACACATAAAGATAAAGGTAGAACCTGAAAGCCTGTACTTTTGATAGATAGAGGGGTATTATAGGGATAATCTAAAGTATTTATTGGAGATAAGCGGGAAAAGCATTAGGAGGAAGACGAGCATGTTCACGGTATATGACGAGGGTTCAACGATCATTGCTTTTAGAAAGAACCTTTTTTCTGCCACACTGAAAGAAGAAGAAATTTTATCCCGAAAAGTTGATTCCTATAAGGAAGGAAGAGGCAAGGAGCTTTATTTTCCGCTTTATATCGATGATTCTACCCAAGATAATGACGTTATCAGGTATTGTTATGATAAAGATATGCAACTGCGCATTATTCAAATGGTGCGAAGGGATCAGCCTTTAAACGCAGTTTATTTTATGGATGTAATGAAATTTAAGCAATTGCATGCTGCTTTAGCCGGTGAATTTCACTTTACAGGCTATAGTTATCTTTACAGCATCCTGAATGATGAGAACACAACTTTGTATAATATAAAAATTTCTCCTGATAAAACTCCTGAACAAAAAATGGTGATTTTGTATGAGGACGATGGAGATTTAAAACGAATATCATTCAGGGGTGAAGAAGATATTGCTTTGTATGAGCCTTTAAGCGAAATTGAGCACGAATGAATGTGGAGGGGGGTATTGATAATATGAGTATTCCGGTTGATATAACATTTCATCCTTCCTGGTGGCATAAAAATGCAGGGATCTGTTTTAATAAAGAATTCTTTTATAATTCGGAGTACAGGATCGAAGCGGATCTGAAAATGAGACAGGTGCTGTTCGACAAATTCGGTGATCTGGGTATTGGCGAAAACAATCCGGCACCAAGGCCTATAATCGGGTCCGACCTTATAGCTTCAGGATTTTTGCATTCTGAACTTTTAGGATGTGAAGTCCACTACTCGGATAAAAATCCTCCTGAGGTTCTATGCAGAAACATGAGCGAAGAAGAAATCTGGGATCTAAAAGTTCCGAAGCTTGACACATGTAGTCTTTGGCAAAGAATTCAGGAGCAGACCGATTATTTGATCCGGAAATATGGTTATGTGGAGCCCAATATCAATCTTATGGGAATACAGAATATAGCGCTTGACCTAAGAGGTTCGGAGCTTTTCATCGATTATCATGTGAATCCTGAGCTTGCCCATCATTTGTTAGGACTGTGTACGGAAATATCCATAGAGATCGGAAGAAGATTATGCGGTTATAGCAGAAAGCTCTCCGGTGGGGTTACAGCCATCGTACAAAAGACAGTACCTGAAGTTTATGTCACCTCCAATTGCACGGTAGAAATGATCTCTCTTGATACGTACACCCAGTTTCTTTTACCTTGTGATAAAAGACTGGCTGAAGTTTTTAAATCTTTTGGAATTCACCATTGCGGCAAATCAATGGAACATGTGGTGGATGGGTATAAGCTGGCAGGTGAGCTTGCTTTTGCCGAAGCAGGCGCTTATTCTGATATTGCATATGTGCGGAAACAACTTCCGGATGTATATCTGAATGCAAGGTATAGCCCGGTAAAGCTCAAGGATGTTGAACCTGAAGAATTGAAGTACGACATATGCAAGATGCTTGAAGATGGCAGGCCCATGGAGAAATTGTCCATATCCTGTGTCGGAATTGATGAAAGTGTATCTGACAGGCAAGTGCACTCTTTTCTTTCCATATGCCGGGATGCAATTAAGAATTCTAACGGATAAACGGTGATGAAGATATTGCTTTTTTATGTAAACCTTTAAGTATAATTGAGGTAACTGTAGCTAAAGAGAAAATCAAAAAAATTATGAATACGATAACTATCGAAGGAAAAGGAGATTTGACATGGCTCAGATATTTAATGAAAAGAAATTATCCTATGAACTCAGGCAGTCACCAATACCGGAATTCGCCTGGCATACAAGCCCAAAGCTGGCGGAAATCGTTGGATCAAAGCATTTGCAGTTTGATATCAGGTCGCTTGACCCTGGAAAATATTCTTATCCGTACCACTTTCATAGAAATGCCGAGGAGATTTTTGTTATATTATCAGGCAATGCCATGCTGCGTACGCCGGACGGTTTTACTGAATTATCTGAAGGGGATATCGTATTTTTTGAAATTGGTCCCACAGGTGCACATCAGCTATATAATCATACAGTGCAACCCTGCAGGTTTCTTGATATACGAACAATTATGGGTATGGATGTTTGCGAGTATCCAGATTCGAACAAAATAAATATTTTGCCGGAACAGGAAATATATCAGACAGAAGATGCAGTTGATTATTATAAGGGCGAGGATAAAGTGAATGAAAACTGGCCTCCTGAGATTATTAAAAAGCCTTAGAAGCGAGCTTCGTGCTACTCTTGCACCCTTTCAAATTCATATGGATATTGCATTCCTCCATAACTTCTCCATCGATACTTTTACAGTAAAAGTAAGGATAGTAGCCTAACTTACGATAATGTTTGATTTTGATTTTATGAAATTGGCAATATCCCTGAATACCCAATATATGACTAAAGAATGTGGCTTTTTTAAAGTAAATGCACTCCATTTTGGTGACCCGCTTTCAATCCTGATAAAATTTTACCTGCCGCTTTTATGTCTTTTCTACTGGTTACTTCCAAATTGTAAACCTTTGTATGAAGCGTCAGATTGACTGCATTGAGAAATGCGCTGTATCCGCCATCGACATCTTCAATATGAATTTTTGCTGTCTGAAGTATTTTAATCACATCATTATTATCAAGATCAGGACATCTAAAAAGTAAATCTTTGACTGTATCATCAGGGTCATGTTGAGCAAAGACCCGAGCCGCCTGATAAACTAACGGATTTGGTATTATCATGGTCCCATCCCTTGGATTTTTGATATAAATTTTATTATATTCTTTTCCTTGCATAACAAAAGTTCAATTTAATTCATTATTCGGAAGTACCATATGGATATAACTCTGGCATTTCGGTTTATCTATTCCAATCATAGACTTTTTTCTTTTTATTGCTGTTTTGTGTCTGCATTTGCAAATGTTTGCTATGACACCGGGTTTCTGCGGAATAGGACTGTTTTGTGGCATAAGATTGACCGTCCTTGTTTTGCCACATTTAGCAGTATGTTTCTAAGCACATTTTAATTTAAGCAAGATAAAATCAATTGTAGCAATAATATGATTTAAAGATGATTTTATTAACAAGATTGGAAAGGAGAGAAATATGTTAAAAACGAAAAGATTCTATCGTTATATTGCTTTTGCTGTTGCATTTGCTTTAATATCCATGTTAATAACAATATCTGTTTTTGCGGCAACAGGCCAATCTACAAATGGTATTCAAAACAAGGACTCAGGGGGAAATGCCGGTAATCGGCCGATGGCAATGAAGGACGGCAGCAAGAATACACTGAAGCCATACAATTATAATGGCCTGGATTATTTTACGTTGCAGGAATATGCCAGGGCTTTGAAAATGAAGGTTTCATATGATTCTGCTACGAATACAGTCATTATAACAGCCAGTACCTCAGGAGCAATCAGCGCAGATGGGAACACCACCAAGGGCGCATTTCGTATGGAGCGCGGACCTGCAACACCCGGAGCAATCGGAATAGATGGGAACACCACCAGGGGCGCATTTCGTATGGAGCGCGGACCTGCAACACCCGGAGCGATCGGAATAGATGGGAATACCACCAGGGGCGCATTTCGTATGGAACGCGGGTCTGCTACGCCCGGAGCGATTGGAATAGATGGGAATACCACCAGGGGCGCATTTCGTATGGAACGCGGGTCTGCTACGCCCGGAGCGATCGGAATAGATGGGAATACCACCAGGGGCGCATTTCGTATGGAACACGGGCGTACTACACCCGGAGCGATTGGAATAGGTGGGAATACATCCAAGGGTGGAATACATATGCAAGGCAGAATGACGCCTGATCAGGGAAATAGTACAGGCGGCGGGATTAAAATGCCATCGGATCAGGAAAAACCAACTGTAACTTTTAAAGATATCAAAATCACTGTTAATGGGGAGCAGGTTACACTGAAGGATGAAAGTGGAACCGTATTGGAACCATTCTTTTACGGCAGAGACGTATACCTGCCAATAAAGGCTTTGTCAGATGCAATGGATGTTGTAATGACATATGACACAACATCAGGAGCTATCCATATAAATGGGGACCAATAGTGCAAATACACCCGGTGGAACCCCGGCTCCTGAAGGAACTGAGGCAATGGTCACTTTTTTAAGTAACTGGAAGGTAGCAATAATAACTCATTCAGCCAGGGTGAATAAGCAGGTTCGCTTGCCCTGGCTGAATATCGTGTTTTTTACATACAGACACTGCACCGCCTGTTAAAGCCATATTTCCACCAATCAGAAATTTGAAGGTGCCTACAATCACCGCAGGATACAAAATAAAAAAATATTCCTGGAAATAGCCCCAAATGTGTACTGCACTTCCGGCTGAAATATCATCCGAGGCACTGATGATTGCTCCGAAATCCCAGGAAGGCTTGACTTTCATCAAATAAACACAGGATTTGAAGTCTGGTATTTATGCAGATAAGTGTAAGGATGGCTGCTTTTGCAGTTTTTGATTCATTTTCCTGATCAGAGTTTTATCAATCGCCCATAAAATGAGAAAACACAGCAAGAACACCAGAATAGCGGCTATACCCTTATCGCATCTATATGATAAATCACCGCCCTGGACCATTTCATAATATTATGTTTCAATAAAAATAAATAATGAAAGGTAATTTACAGCAGTCAAATAAATTCATATCGACGTATACTCTGTATTGTTTATGTGTGCCAGGTATGTTAAAATCAATTTCACAGGTAATTCTAATTATGCATGGTTTTTTGCGGGAGGGCATTTATGGATACATTCATAGAAAAACTGGTTACGAAAAAGAAAGGATTCCAGGATAAATTGATAACTGCGGGTATACTGACCGGCTCGTTCATTCTTATCTTTCTCAGCGTTACTATACAAGTATTGCAGCAGCTCGGCATTGGCGTCTTTTTCGCGGCAGGCTTCGTTTATCTTGGATATCGTCTGATTGCTGCAAGGAACGTAGAGTTTGAGTATATTGTCACGAACGGTGAGATTGATATCGACAAAATTATTTCGCGCAGGAAAAGAAAAAGGATTTTCAGCGCAAGCTGCAAGGAATTCGAGATATTGTCCCCTGTCAAAAGTAACAGCTTCAGCCAGTCGGTGCAGAGCATAAAGAACAGGATTGATGCATCAAGTTCGTCTGATTCACCGGGAGCCTATTTCGCAACATTGAGCTACAAGGGTGAGAAGACTGTGCTGATATTTGAACCGGATGAAAGAATGCTGAGCAATTTCAAGGTATTCATACCGAGAAAGATCAATACGAACTGAACAGCCAGCGATCATAAAAGATATTTAGAGACACTTTTTAAGAGCAATATTCAAGGGTGTCTTTTCTTTTTACTATTTATTAAATTATGGAAGCATTATTTTGTCGAATTTTGCTGGTATAATGTAAGGAGACACTTTATATGGGGGTATTTGTGAAGAGAATCTATTTGAGGTTGATCATTTTTATTATAGTTTCCGTCCTGCTTGGCGGATTTGGATATGGTGTTTATAAAGTATTCTTTGCGCCGAACGATACGGTCGTGGCTGCGTTTGCCGAGGGAAAGCTGAATGTCGTCATCGGAGGAGATGTGATCGATAACATGGGCGAACCCCGTATTGTCGATGGCAGGATACTTTTGCCGTTGCGACTGGTTAAACAGTACATCGACCCCAACATCAACTGGGACAAGGAGGCGCACAAGCTTACCATCACCACAAAGGACAGGGTGATCAGGATGAAGACGGGGAGTCTGGAAGCCTATGTGAATAACAAGCCTGTCAATCTCAACATACCGGCTACGGAGAATAAGGACGATATTCTGGTACCTATCGAGTTTCTGAGCGAGTATTATGGTATTGAAATATCATTTATCAGTGATAATAATGTAATTGTTATAGATTTTATAAGCAGGACAAGTCAGATCGCAGAGCCGGTCAAATCCGGTGCTGTTGTCAGGATCGGTCAATCTACGGCTTTCCCCATCGTGAAGAAGATGGAAGGCATGGAGGGAAAGGAAAGCGAACTCCAGGTTTTCAAGGAGGATGAAAAATGGTACAAGGTCCGTACCGCTGAAGGTGCGGTGGGATATATCGAGAAGAAGTTTGTAGATGTAAAATCAGTAGCGGCTTCCGAGCCGGAGCCGGCTGAAAACAACGTTGCCGTATGGAAGCCTCAAAACGGCAAGATCAATATGGCATGGGATTATGCCTACAATATGAAATCGAACCTGTCTGACAGAGCTGTAATCAATGGTCTTGACGTAATATCCCCCACCTGGTTCCAGGTGGTCGGTGCAGATGGAGAAGTCGAGAATCATGCTGACGGGAAATATGTTGAGTGGGCGCATAAAAACGGTTATAAGGTTTGGGCACTTTTCAGCAACAATTTCAGTGACAGTGAAACTTCAGGCGATTTCCTGAACAATACCGATGCCAGAGACAATGCCATAAGGCAGCTTCTGGCCTTCGCGGCGCTATACAGGCTGGATGGTATCAACCTGGATTTTGAGAGCCTGAAGAATTCAGACAAGGATGCCCTTACCCAGTTCGTCAGGGAATTGTCCCCGCTTCTTCGTGAGCAGGGACTGGTGGTTTCGGTAGATATCAATCTGCTGCCCTGCTATGACAGAAAAGCGCTGGGCGAATCAGCAGATTATGTTGCGCTGATGGCCTATGACCAGCACTGGAGCGGCGGAGGCGTGGTTGGATCGGTTGCACAGCTGAGCTGGACGGATGAAGCTGTTCAAAGCTTTCTCAAAGATGTGCCTGCAGAAAAGTTGATACTGGGTATGCCATTTTATACCAGACTATGGAAAGAAACACCAGATGGTGGTAAAATAAAATTAACCAGTCAGGCTTTATCAATGATGAGCATTCAGAAATTGCTTGAGGAGAATAAAGCGCAGAAAACCTGGGACGAGGAAAGCGGCCAATTCTATAGCGAATTCACCAGGGATGGCGCCACATGTAAAGTCTGGCTTGAGGATAAGAATTCCCTTAATCTGAGAACTTCACTGGTCCATAAGTATGAACTGGCCGGAGCGGCGGCATGGAGGCTAGATTTCGAGGTGCCGGAGGTTTGGACTGTGATCAGTCATAACCTCAAGATGGTAGGAAGCTATGCAGAATGGAAACTTGAGAATAAAAACGGGCAATATGCTTTCTTAGGGAACTGACACAGCTAGGAATTTTAAAGCTGAGAGATACATATTATGAAATGAGGAAACTGAAATGCAATATACGGCTGAAATTATGCTAAGACTCATTCTGGCAGCATTGCTCGGAGGTATTGTCGGGTTTGAGAGAGAACATACCAACAGACCGGCCGGTTTCAGAACCCATATACTTGTGTGTGTAGGCTCGGCGCTTGTCATGGTGACCTCCGAATTCATATTCGCCAAATACGGCAAGGTTGCAAATATTGACCCTGCGAGGCTTGGGGCTCAGGTCATCAGCGGTATAGGCTTTCTTGGCGCCGGCACCATAATAAGAGATGGTTTTAATGTAAAAGGTCTTACTACTGCAGCAAGCCTGTGGGCTGTCTCCTGTGTCGGCATAGCGGTGGGTATCGGATTCTATGAGGGCGCGGTCGCTGCTACCTTTATGATATTTTTGACGCTTATCACTCTGAAAAAGGCAGAAAAGTTTTTCACCAGAAAGAATAAATACAAGATGCTGATAATTGAAACGGAAAATCTGGTGGGTCAGGTCGGTAATATTACTTGTATCTTTGATAAAAACGGATTGGAGATGAAAAACATACAGTTGTATAAAGATAAAGAAAATACTCTTTTGATCAAGGTGCTTGTTAAAATGCCGGATATCGGAATCGGTTTGCAGACGTTGAACGAACTGCAGACATTGCAGGGGATTAAGAAGGTATACGAGGAGTAAGCGTTTACCGTATCCTTATAATTGCCAGTGTGATCAGCAGAATACCCGGTACTACCGAAATCATCTTTTTGTTGAGCCTTGAGGACTCACCAAGCCGCTTGCCGATGCAGGTTCCGGCATGGAGCAGGAGCATCTGGAAAACACCTGCCGTTAGAGGTATCAACAATGATCCGATTCCCGCAAGTGCACTTCCTATTCCCACGCCAATGGCGTCAACTGAGAGTGCAAATCCAAGCAGCAGGGCTTCTCGTGTGTCTATGACGCCGGAGCGATCGATATCTCCATTATCAGGATTTCGTATTACCTGAATTGTAATTCCAAACGATTTCAACACAATTTCAAAAAGCTTTCTTTTTTCCGTATGGGATTTTTCTGTCACACTATTTTCTTTTTTAAGAAATGTCTGCATGATGATATATACACCCATTACTGCCAGTATTATGGCTCCGGTTGTGCTTGCCGACACGGGTGGAAGGATTCCATGTGCAGCCTTGCCTGCAATAAGTGCGATGCCTGAGTAGAGGACGGACATAAAGCAGATGATTAGTTTTGATGCCAGAGGAATCCTTATCTTCCGCATTCCATATGTAATTCCTGCGCCAAATGCATCCAGACTCAGGGATACTGATATCAGCAGTATAGAAAATATCATTCTACCAGACCCTTCATGTTGTTCATATATATATATGAAGTGCTTCCGGCATATGTGATAAATGAGTGACACCCCTCCCTGTACAGCCGCGGACAATCCGCTTCTGTCCATGAATTGGTCTAATCGGCATGTCTTTTGAATAAAAATAGGACTAAAGGGGTGTCGTAATTTGATCATGCATGATACTTTGAAAAAAAACAACACAAGGGGCTATGAGGAACACAACGGACTCAGCGAAAAGGAAGCCAGAAAAAAGCTTTTGGAACATGGCCTGAATATTCTTGAGGAAAAGAAGAAAATATCGCTGGTGAAACTGCTGCTCAGGCAGTTTACGGATGTTATGGTATTGGTATTGCTGGTTTCTACGGTCATATCCGCTTTTATGGGTGATGTTACGGAGGCTGTGACGATTATAGCGATTGTGGTCATTAATTCAATACTTGGATTTGTGCAGGAGTTCAGAACGGAAAAAACGATGGAAGCGCTTAAAAGTCTGGCTGCTCCTGTTGCCAAGGTGCTGAGGAACGGCAAAGTGGCCAGCATACCGGCGGAACAGATCGTGCCGGGAGATGTAATCCTGCTTGAAACAGGCGACAGGGTCCCGGCAGATTCCATGCTGCTTGAGAGTATGAGTCTGCAAGCGGATGAGTCCCTGCTGACAGGGGAATCCATGCCGGTGGAAAAGAAAGCCTCTTTTACAGGAAAGCTTTTGGACTGTAAAGATAGGAAATGCCAGGTCTATATGGGTACCGTGATTACCGGGGGCAGGGCAAAAGCACTTGTACATGCAACCGGCATGAATACTGAAATGGGCGGGATCGCCGATTTGATCCGGAATATCGAAGAGGAGCAGACTCCGCTGCAAAAGAGACTTGACCACCTCGGGAAGCTTATTGTGGCAGGCTGTCTGATCATATGTGCCATAGTGGCTGTCACAGGAATATTGAGGGGAGAGGATGCTTTCAACATGCTGCTCTCGGGTATAAGCCTGGCAGTTGCAGCCGTACCGGAAGGCTTACCGGCACTTGTCACAATTTCACTGGCACTTGGCGTTCAGAGAATGCTGAAAAGGAATGCGCTGATAAGAAGGCTGCCCGCGGTTGAGACATTGGGGTGTGCGGGTGTGGTCTGTTCGGATAAGACTGGTACGCTGACGCAGAACAGAATGACAGTCAGGAGGATATTTGCCGGTGACAGGATGGTGGATGTCAGGGATGACGGGCATAAGCAGCCTTTTATGTACAAGGAAGGCAGAATGGATCCCTCTAAAGATGCAGTTCTCAGGCAAGCCCTTGAAATAGCGGCGCTTTGCAATAATGCAAGCGTGTCCCGGGATAAAACAGCAGGTGGCTGGGAATTTACCGGTGACCCGACAGAGGGAGCTTTGCTGGTTGCTTCGGCAAAGGCCGGTTTGACTCCTGAGGCGCTTGCGTCAAGTTATTTCAGGGTTGATGAGATCCCCTTCAATTCAGACAGAAAATGCATGTCTGTTGTCTGCGACACTCATAAGGGGGAGACCTTTGTGTTTGCGAAGGGCGCTCCGGATGAGCTTTTGAAAAAATGCAGCAAAGTAAATGGTCCTAAAGGCATTGTTCCTTTGACATATGAACTCAGAATGAAATTCCTCAGGACAAATGACTCAATGGCGCAGGATGCACTGAGGGTCATTGCCGTTGCATACAGAAGACTTAATTCCAGAGTCTGGCGCCATAATGAGCTTGAATCCGACCTGATCTTTGCAGGACTGATCGGCATGCTCGACCCGCCCAGGGAGGAAGCGGCTGAAGCAGTACTCAAGTGCAGGCTTGCCGGCATCAAGCCCGTTATGATTACCGGAGACCACAAGCTGACGGCTGTTGCCATTGCAAGAGAATTGGACATTTACAGGGATGGTGAGACTGTACTGACAGGGCGTGAACTGGATGGTATGGACGAACGAAGGCTTGAACAGGTGGTTGATGACGTCAGTGTCTATGCCAGAGTTTCCCCAAAGCATAAGCTGATGATCGTAAGGGCGCTGAAGAAGCGGGGGCATATCGTAGCGATGACCGGCGACGGCGTAAATGATGCGCCTGCTGTAAAAGAGGCGGATATCGGCGTCGCCATGGGACTGACGGGGACAGACGTTACGAAGGAAGCCTCCTCGATGATGCTGCTCGATGATAATTTTGCCACAATTATTGCAGCAATAGAAGAAGGAAGAGTAATTTACAATAATATCAGGAAGTTTATCAGGTATATGCTTGCATGCAATATAGGAGAGGTTTTGACCATGTTTCTCGGTATGCTTGTCGGACTTCCCATACCGCTGCTTCCGATACAGATCCTGTGGGTGAACCTCGTGACAGATGGACTTCCTGCCGTTGCCCTCGGCTTCGACCCGCCAGAGAAGGATGTGATGAAGAGGCATCCAAGAGGGCCGGACGAGAGCATATTCTCAGACGGTCTGGCCGGTATTATCATTTTCAGGGGAGTGCTGATCGGCCTGACTACGCTGGCAGTTTTCGCAACCATGCTGTATTTTACGGGCGATGTAGCAGCGGCACGGACCGGCGCATTTGTCACGCTTGTGCTGACACAGCTCATACATGTTTTCGAATGCAAGTCAGAAACAAGGAATATTTTCCAGATCAATCTGTTTGACAACATTTATCTGGTGTTCTCCGTACTCATTTCATTGGCTATGATACTCGGCGTTGTATATATACCCGCTTTACAAACAATTTTTAGAACGGTGCATCTTGGCTTGAACGGCTGGCTGATAACATGCGGGTTGTCCTTTCTAGTACCAGTGCTTGCAACCTTTTTCCCTGTTCGTTCCAGGAAGCGCCGCCGTTAAACAACGGCTAAACATGATCAGGTCATGACAATATCATATTCAGAATATATGAAGTATGTGCAATGAACGTGGTGTAATGCAGGAGCGGCCATTGTACATGACAAGGGACAGTCTCCTGTCACGGTCGCAAACCAGAGGAACCGTCCCCTTGGTTCTGGTAATAAATTTTTCTTGAAATGCATTTTGAAAAACTATATAATGGTTGCAGCCTGAAAAGTCTCTTTTGAGGCTTTTTTATGCCGTAATAAATTGTGTATAATTTTTTACAAATTGTTCACAATTTATTAAAATGTATCTCTCATAATTGTGTTAGCGTTATGTGTCAAAACAGACATTAATAGCAGGGGGGAAAGAGATGATAGAAATACAGAATTTGACCAAAAGATTTGGTCAGATAAAAGCCGTCAACAATTTGAATTTTACTGTGGAAAAAGGTGAGATTCTTGGCTTCCTCGGACCGAACGGTGCCGGAAAGTCCACCACGATGAATATCATAACCGGCTATCTGCCTTCAAGTGAAGGCACAGTGAAGGTATGCGGCTATGACATCATGGAATCGCCGAAAGAAGTAAAAAGGCGTATAGGTTATCTTCCAGAGCAACCGCCCGTATACATGGACATGACAGTCAAGGACTATCTGGACTTTGTTTCAGACCTGAAACTGGTGGACAAAAAAAAGAAGAAGAACCAGATCAGTGACATCATGGAGCTTGTAAAGATCGGAGACCATAGGAACAGGCTGATCAAGAACCTGTCCAAGGGCTACAAGCAGAGAGTGGGTCTGGCGCAGGCGCTTGTCGGAAGTCCTGAAGTTCTTGTATTGGACGAGCCTACAGTTGGCCTTGACCCCAAGCAGATCATTGAGATAAGAAAACTGATCAAAGCACTGGGCAAGGAGCATACCATCATCCTCAGCTCACACATTTTGCCTGAAGTCAGTGCTGTTTGCGAACGTGTCGTCATTATCAATCAAGGCGAGATTGCAGCGATCGATACACCCGAGAATCTTTCCAAAGGTTTCGGTGCAGCCTCCAGGCTGCTTGTTACCGTATCCGGGCCGAAGAATTCCGTAGAGTCTGCCATCAAGGAAATTTACGGCGTCAAATATGTTGAGACTGCAGCTGAAAAGGACAGGGAATCCATTAGCTATATCGTTGAGTCAAACAAGGAGATTGATATTAGAAAGCCATTATTCTTCTCCATGGCGAAGCTTGGTTACCCGATCATCGAACTTAAGAGTCTTGACATGTCCCTTGAAGATATATTCCTGCAGATTGTCACCCAGGAAAAGGAGGTCGTTTGATTTATGTCAGCAATATTCTGGAAGGAAGTTAAATCCTATTTTTATTCTCCAATGGCGTATATATTGATTGGTCTGTTCCTACTATTGACAGCGATATTTTTCTATCCAACTCTGATATATGCAAGCGGTGATTTTAACAGCTCACTTTCGACAATGGGCTTCATACTGCTGTTCATTATTCCTATACTTACAATGAGGATATTGGCCGAGGACAGGAAAAACGGCACTGAAGTTCTGCTTATCACGTCACCGGTCAGCATCATGGCGATGGTGGTTGGAAAATTCCTTGCATCTTACTTTGTTTTTATCATAATGACAGCATTGACCTTTGTATTCCCAGCTGTATTGCTTGCCTTTGGCGGTACCTTCACTATGGAACTGGTCGGCGGATATATTGGTTTTCTGCTGCTTGGAGCGACATTTATCTCAATCGGTGTTTTTGCATCCGCATTGACCGAAAACCAGGTAGTTGCGGTAGTCATCAGCTTTGTAACACTTCTTATCATGTGGCTTGCCGGTAGTCTGAGCAGCATAGTGGGAGGTTTTGCCGCAAAGGCTTTGGGGTGGATATCTCTTATGACCAGGTATGATGATTTCAACAAGGGAATACTTGGACTTAGCCCAGTCGTGTACTATCTGAGCTTTGCAGCAGTATTCCTTTTCCTTACAATCAGGGTAATAGAAAAAAGACGCTGGAGTCAGGGGTGATAATGATGGAAAAAAATAATGGATTTAAAAATATTTTTAGCAAAAGAAACTTGAAACATGGATCGAATTCCATAATTCTGATCGTGGCTGTTATTGCCATTGCCGTATTTGTGAACATCCTTGTCGGAATGGGTGACTTCAAGCTGGACTTGACTCCAAACAAACTTTTTTCACTTTCGGATGTAAGTAAAAATGAATTAAAGGGCCTGAAACAGGAAGTTCAGATTATTGGACTCTTCGATGACGGCAAGGTGGGTTCCTCAGATGAAATGAAGGAAGTTACGGAGCTGCTTTCGCTTTATTCAAAATATTCGAACGTAAAGATTTCATATATTGATCCTGACAAGAACCCGACTGCAATCAAAGAACTCGATCCTGATAACACCCTCGATCTTCAAAGTCAGGATTTTGTAGTAAAAAGTACGGTCAACGGCCAGGTGAAGAGAAAGAAGCTCAGTTATTATGACCTTTTCGAAATGCAGCAGGATCAAACCACCGGTAGTTACAATAAGACGGGTTCAACTGCAGAGCAGGGTTTTACAGGCGCTATCAAGTATGTTATATCGGAGAAAACACCTGTGGTCTATTTCGTTACAGGGCATGATGAAATAGATGTCGATTCCGAATATTCCAATCTTAAGACCTATCTTGGAAATAATAATTTTGTTACGAAAAATCTTAATCTGATATCAACTGCCACAATTCCTACTGATGCTGCACTTGTTATCGTAGCCTCGCCGAAGAGTGACATAACCTCAGGGGAGAAGGATACCCTGTCAGCCTATTTGAAAACAGGTGGTAAAGCGATATTCATGTTTGACTATCTGGCGAACGATCCGTCCTATGACCAGTTTAACGCACTGCTCAGCGAATACAATGTTGCCGTGGACTATGACAAGGTCAAGGAAACAGACGACTCGAAACATTTGCCGAATGACAATTATACGGCCGTACTCGATGTTGCAAGCAATACGATTGTTCCGCAGGCATTCAAAACATTGCTCAACAATTCCAGAAGCATCAGCATTTTGAAAAATACGAAGGAGTGGATCACGACAACTCCGTTGATGAGTACAGGTGATACTGCAGTTGGCGAAATGGTTACCAAGTCCAGAGGTGAGGATCTCAAAGGGCCTCTCGATATAGCTGTCGCAGTTGAAAATAAAGGCGGGACAGAGACTTCGAAGATCCTTGTAATGGGTAACGCATCTTTTATAAGTAATACTGCAGCTACAACTTATGCGGACTATTACAACAACAGTATGGCATTCTTCCTTCAATCAATGAGCTGGATGATTGACAAGCAGGATGAAATAGTCGTACCAACCAAGAATTATGAAGTCAACCAGATACAGATATCACAACTTCAGGCAAATGTAATGGGCGGAGTACTTATCATCGTGTTCCCGCTTCTGATACTTTGCACGGGTCTGGTGGTATTCCTGAGGAGGCGTCATTTATGAAATTGTACAGGAATGCAATTATTCTTGTTGTTATAGTTGCGCTTCTTGTCGGTGCATATTTTGTGATAAGCAAAAACAAGGCGGCTGATAGTACTTCCGAGCCTTCATCCTCAACGACATCCATCAAGCTGACCGATTTAACAACTGACAAGGTTGAGTCTGTAACGCTGCAGAACCCTGACGGTACCTTTGTGATTACCCAGAAGGGTACTGATTGGGTGCTTACGACTCCCGCAGATATCAAGGCGGATTCGTCGGTCCTTAGCAGCATCGCCATCAACGCAGCCTCGGTAACTGCCGACAAGCTGGTGGAGGAGAATGCACAGGACATGTCCAAGTATGGCCTGGACAAGCCTGTTATTGTAAAACTGAAACTGACGGACGGAACTGTGAAGTCATTGGAAATTGGCGCTGTGACACCGACAAAAGGCGGATACTATGTCAGGCTTACCGGCGAAAACAAGGTATACGTAGTCGGTTCCTATACCATTGAGACACTTCTTACAAACAGAAATGGATTGAGGTTAAAGAAGTTATTCAATATTGATTCCACAATGTTCACTAAAATAGCAATGGACAGGAAAGGTGAAAATGTCTTCTCCTCTGAACTTGATCCTAAAAAAAGTGCGATCTGGAATTTGCTTCAGCCTATAAAAGGAAGCACAAATTCTACTGCATTGCAGCCAATGTTTGAAGCGCTGTCCGCTACCACGGTTGTGGAGTTTATTGAAGATAAACCCAGCGACCTTTCCAAGTATGGTTTGGATAATCCTTCCTATACTTTTGACTTCGATACCACCACAGGAGGAGCTTTCAAACTGCTGCTGGGAGATGAAAAAACAAAGGGCAGCGAGATGTATGCCAAACTGGACGGCAATGATGAAGTATTCACAATCGACAGTTCAGCCTATACCTTCCTTGATAAACCGCTCAAGGAAATTATAGATACGTTTGCTTATCTGGTGAATATCGATCAGGTCAAAAAGATCGATCTGACGATGGAAGGCAAAACGGATACAATGACATTAGATATTTATAAAGCTGCGGATAACAGCAGCGATTCGGACAAGGATAAGTTCACGTTCAACGGCAAGGATGCAACTGGAAAGAATGATGATGATAATCAGCCTTTCAGGGAATTCTATCAGTCTCTTATCGCCATTTGCCTCGACGATATCGACCTGTCCGGAGCAAAGCCTGTTGACAACCCGGAAATATCGATCAATTATACATTGGCCGATGGTGCCATGAAGATCGACTATGTATCGAAGGATGCCGACTATTTCTATGTATTCAGAAACGGCGAATATGCCAACATACTTGTCAGTAAGACCAAAGTAGATTACGGTGTTGTCGGTATGAAGAACAAGTATAAGGAATTGGTGGATTTTCTAGCGAAATAAGTTAAGCAAGCCGGAAAGTCATTTGAAAAACGGCTCCGACATAGAATTATATATGATTCTATGCTCGGAGCTTTTTTTATGAATGAGGAATTGAAAAATATCATAAAGGTAGCCTGTATATATGCAACAACGATCATAGGGGCGGGGTTTGCTTCAGGTCAGGAGATCATGCAGTTCTTTTCGATATATACGACCGGAGGGTTCTACGGGATCATTCTGGCAGGCCTGTTATTTTCTGTGATAGGGTATATTGTACTGGAAAGGGTATATTGTGACAGGATCAGAAATTATGAGGAATTTCTTTTTCCTGCCTTCGGCTGGTTTGCCGGCTGGGTCATTGAAATTGCGGTCACCGTTTTTATGTTTTGTCTTTTCTGTATCATGATAGCAGGCTCAGGAAGTGTGATCTCCGATAGACTTGGCATTCCTTTCAACTATGCCGTCCTGATCATGGGATTGATCTCAATGGCACTTATTTTTACCAATATCAAGGGAATCGTGATGCTGAGCACATTCGTCACACCTGTGCTGATAGCAGGTATTATGCTTGCAGGACTTTACATTATCTTTTTCAATGATTCCGAGGTGTTCAGAATATCGGCATTTTTAAGACATATCACAGGAAACTGGTTTACTTCCTCACTTCTCTACGTTAGCTACAACAGCATACTGGCGGTTGTGATGATGTGCAGCCTGCTGCCTTATCTCAAATCACGCAGGACTGCCAGAATAGGGGGTATCCTGGGAGGCCTGCTGCTGTGTCTGACAGCGTTTGTGATTAATGCAGCCTTGTTTATCTTTTATCCGGCGGTCTATGGGAAAGAACTGCCTGTTCTCGCCATTTTGAAAAACTTCAGTGTCACTGCCGGAAACTTTTATGCCATTATACTATGGCTGGCTATGCTTACCTCTTCAGTGACCTCAGGCTATTGTTTTGCCGACAGGGCTTGCAACACTTTAAAATTGAATAAAAAGTTATTGACACTGATCCTTTGTGCTTCTGCCGTACCCCTGTCAACTTTGGGGTTTTCCAGGCTTATAGCGGTTATTTACCCGATTTTCGGTTATCTCGGCCTGTTCATGATACTTGTAATCCTGGCGCAGGGGGTCGTTATGATCCAGAAGGGGACGGCAGGAAGGTATGGCAGGAAATAGATTTATATGGTAGAATAATTACTAAAAGAGCATTGATTATATAGCAAAAGATAAAACAGAGGTGAACCTTTTGAAAATGCCGCAGGAGCAGACAAAACAGGGGACTGGCGGAAATATAGCGGGTATTCTTACAGCATTGCTATTGTTCATCTGCATCCTTTCAGTCGCATATTACTCCTACATGAAAAGTATCAACCCCTCGGCGACTCCCCAGGACCTTCTTAGGTTACTGAAAGGTTCACAGGTCAATGTTGTACAAGATGCTCAGGTGCAGTTCGAGTTCGATTTCGATTCGAAGGAAAGGCCCGAGTTTGCGCTATATAACGATTATATTGCCAAATGCAGTATAGGCGGAATCTGGCTTCTGGATAAAAATGGTGAGACAGTCTGGTCTGAAAGTATGTCACTGAATAACCCCATTATAAAAGTAAATGGGGCACAGTTTCTCGTCGCAGACATTGGAGCAAGCGGCATCTTCGTCGTGGATGGGAAGACGATCCGCTGGAGAGACAAGCTTGATGCTTCCATCCTCAACGCGGACATCAGTGAGGATGGATATGTTACCGTGATTGTCGCTTCCAAAAGATACAATAATGAAATAAGGGTTTATGACCCTTATGGAGTTGAACTTTTTAGAAAGATCATCGCAAATGATTTTGCCGTAAATGCAGGAATTGCTCCAAATGAACAGCTACTTGCGGTTTCAGGAATCGGTACGGGTTCTTATGGAGCATATTCGGATTATAAGTTCTATGATTTCGATGGAAACGAAGCTGTTGCGCAAACCTTCGAAGCATCCGGCGAACTGCTCCCCCTATACTGGTTTAACAGCGACGGAAGCCTGTTTGCCGCCGGAGACAGAGCTGTGGCGAGTCTGGACAAAGCAGGGATGGCCATTTGGGAAAAGCAGTTCACAAAAGTTTTGGGTGCATGCCAGGCAGGCGACAAGCGATTTGCAGTGACGGCAGAAAGTAGTGAGGGTGTCCGGTTGGTATTGTTTGATACCAAGGGAACGGAACTGGCCTCAGGAAAGCTCGCATTCAAACCGCAGCGTATGATGGCCGTGAAAGGTGCCGTTGCGGTATACACCAACGATACGGTATACTTTTACAACAGCAGATGTATAAATATCTGCAAGTATTCTTCAGATTCACAAATTCAGCAGGTTTATTACTTTAGCAGGCAGTTGGCTGCTGTCATTACCAATGATACTGTAACTGTAGTAAGTATTAATTAAAATATGAAGAGCCTGGTTAAATACCGGCAGATGGGGGGTTTATGAACTGGATTGACTATGTGGTAATTGCTTTTATCGGGGTATTTGCTTTAGTGGGATTCGCAAAGGGCTTTTTAATGACGGCCTTCAAGGTGGTCTCATTTTTTATTTGCATTTTTGCGTCTATTAAATTCTATCCTGTTCTGGCTGATATGCTTGAAAAGACACCGGTTTATGATGGAATCAAGAATTCGATCATGAAGACGCTTCTGCTTCGCGGGCAGGAAGCAGCTGCATCTTCAACCACCGCAGTATCGGGCGCCGCGGGTGTAAATGCCGTTGTGAATCCGCTTCCGCTGCCGGAGTTTTTCAAACAGTCCATGATCGGGAAGCTGCCTTCCCCGTCAAAATTGATTGATATTCAGGGTATTACAAATGCGATCGGCGATGAATTGACAAGGATGGTCATTTCCGTTATCAGCCTGATTGTGCTTTACATCATACTCAGGATCGTGCTGTCTTTTGCCGGTCTCATTTTAAGGGGTGTGTCGAAACTGCCGGTCTTCAAGCAGGTCGACAAGCTGGGTGGGTTTATCATCGGCGCAATACAGGGATTTCTTGCGATCTTCATCGTGTGTGCCGTATTGGTCCTCTTCAATGCGAATCAGAGCTTCGCACCGGTGTTCACTGCACTGGATGGTTCCATGCTTGCAGGATGGTTTTATGAGAACAATTTTATCATAAATTGGATGTTCCCTCCGGCGAATACATAATTCCTGAACGAATTTTGTGGTGTCTGTGCCCTAAAAATGAATGCTTCTGATTTTTTTGCACAAGGTGCTGGACAGCTGTGTAAAGTTAGTAGTAAAATAATCTTAAAGATAGCCGGGATAAAGAAGCCCGGCTATTTCCTTATAACGAGGCGAAAGATGTCTCCCGCCCCGGATGCATGGGCGAGCTGCAAGCTCTGCTTGCGACCAGCCTCATTGAAATGCAGCAGCAGTGAGAAAATTTTTCTACAAAGCGTAATTTGCAGAGCAAGTTATTGCCTAATCGAAAAATTTTCTTTTGAATCGATGCGTTATAATTATGATTGTATTGGGAACCCAGGGCAGGAATAGAACGGTGTTGAAGAAAGGTGGCTGATCATATGAAGAGTGATATTGTTAAAAAGGGTGTTGAAAGAGCCCCGCACAGGGCGCTGTTCAAAGCTATGGGATATACGGACGAGGAAATAGCAAGGCCTTTGATAGGGGTAGCCAATTCAAAAAACGATATTGTGCCCGGACATATACATCTGGACACGATTACAGAAGCAGTAAAAGCCGGTATCAGAATGGCAGGAGGTACACCGGTTGAATTTGGTGTAATAGGCATTTGTGACGGTATAGCGATGGGCCATGAGGGAATGAAGTATTCGCTGGCTTCAAGAGAACTGATTGCAGACTCCTGTGAATCGATGGGACTTGCACACAGTTTTGACGGGATGGTTTTTATACCCAACTGCGATAAGATCGTGCCTGGAATGCTGATGGCCGCCGCAAGGGTAAATGTGCCGTCCGTTGTGATCAGCGGAGGGCCGATGCTCTCAGTTAAGCGCAAAGGCAGGCAGCTGGACCTGAACAGTGTCTTTGAGGCGGTAGGAGCCTGCAAGGCGGGAACGATGACGGAGGATGAGGTTGCCGAGCTTGAGGATTACGCCTGCCCCGGCTGTGGTTCCTGTTCCGGGATGTTTACGGCCAACTCGATGAACTGCCTTACTGAAGTGCTTGGGATGGGACTTACAGGAAATGGTACGATCCCCGCAGTATACGCAGAGAGGATCAGACTGGCCAAGCAGGCCGGTATGAAAGTGATGGAACTGGTGGAGAAGGGGATCAGGCCATCGGATATATTGACGGAGAAAGCGTTTGAAAATGCGCTGACAGTTGATATGGCACTTGGCTGCTCAACGAATTCTGTTTTGCATCTGCCTGCAATTGCCAACGAACTAGGGATTGAAATCAATTTGGATATCATAAATGAAATCAGCAGCAGGGTACCGAACCTTTGCAAGCTGGCGCCGGCAGGGCACTACCATATTCAGGATCTGTATGCGGCGGGCGGTGTACAGGCTGTAATGAAGGAATTATCGGGGAAAGACCTTTTACATCTGGAACTTATAACTGCAACCGGCAGGACGGTCGGAGAGAATATCTCTAAAGCCGAAGTGCTTGACCGTGATGTGATCAGAAGCATTGATGAGCCATATAGTATTACCGGAGGCATCGCAGTGCTAAGGGGCAATATTGCAGTTGACGGCGCCGTTGTAAAGCGTTCTGCGGTGGCAAAGGAGATGTTGGTCCACAAAGGCCCGGCGAGAGTGTTTGACTCTGAAGATGATGCGATTATTGCAATATATGAAGGCAGGATCAAAAAGGGAGATGTTGTCGTCATACGCTATGAAGGCCCCAAAGGCGGTCCGGGGATGAGGGAAATGCTCGGACCGACGTCTGCGATAGCGGGCATGGGTCTGGACAAGGAGGTAGCGCTGATCACAGACGGAAGATTCTCAGGCGCTTCAAGGGGCGCATCCATAGGTCATGTTTCTCCGGAAGCAATGGAGGGCGGGATGATTGCAGCCGTTCAGGACGGTGATATCATTAGCATAAACATACCTGAAGGAAAACTGAATGCCGAGGTTGCGGAGGAGGAACTCAAACGCAGGATGACTTCATGGAAAGCTCCCCGGCCGAGGATCACGACCGGTTATCTTGGAAGGTATGCAAGGCTTGTAACTTCTGCAAGTACGGGAGCGGTGCTGAAGTGAACTCATTCAGCGACGTTAGAAAAGCAAGCTTTTTCAACTATAGCTGAACATCGGTGCTTCAGATGGAGTCACTACTCCACCTGAAGTTTGGAAGATGAACTCCCACTTAAAGAAGTGGGAGTCTGAAATTGGTGTCAGTATGAAAGTCCTGATGTCAATGATTCATTCAGGAGCGGAGGACCTATGAAAAAACTGAATGGCGCAGAAATATTGATCGAATGTTTAAAGGAACAGGGCGTGGATACTGTGTTCGGGTTTCCCGGAGGCGCTGTCCTGAATATTTATGATGCCTTGTACAAAGCCAGTGCTGAGATTAATCACATACTTACATCACATGAGCAGGGGGCCTCGCATGCTGCAGACGGATATGCGCGTGCTACCGGCAGGACAGGCGTGTGTATTGCGACTTCAGGCCCCGGAGCCACCAATCTGGTCACCGGTATTGCCACAGCATATATGGACTCTGTGCCGATGGTAGCGATAACAGGGCAAGTATCGACTGCACTGCTTGGAAAGGACTCTTTCCAGGAGGTTGACATCACCGGAATCACCATGCCTGTCACAAAGCATAATTACATTGTGAAGGATGTCAACAAACTGGCCGGTATAGTCCGGGAAGCATTCAGAATAGCTGCTGAAGGCCGTCCAGGGCCTGTACTGATTGATATCTGCAAGGATGTTACGGCAGCAATTGCCGATTATGAAAGGATAGTTCCATCGAAACCTGAAGCTGCACCCATGGGAGCGAAGTCATCCGAAGTTGAGCAGGCTGCAGCGTTGATAAATGCCGCGAAGAAACCCATAATCCTTTCCGGGGGAGGAGTTTCCATAGCCGGTGCCGATCCTGAACTGCTCAGACTTGCTGAAAAGGCCAAAATTCCGGTCGCAACGACATTAATGGGACTGGGATCCTTCCCTGGCACGCATGAACTGTTTACGGGCCTTGTAGGCATGCATGGCAGCAGGACTTCAAACACGGCGGTATCTGAGGCGGATCTTTTTATTGCGATCGGTGCAAGGTTCAGTGATAGAGTGATCAGTGATGTTAAAAAGTTCGCTCCCCATGCTAAAATCATGCATATTGACATAGATCCAGCAGAGATAGGAAAAAATGTTGCAGTCCATTACCCGCTTGTAGGCAATATAAAGGAAATACTGCGAAGTCTTGCTGAACAGGTCGGGGCTCGTGAAAAAACAAGTTGGAACAAAAAGATAAATGAATGGAAGACTCGATATCCGTTGAAATATGATAAGGAAGGTCCTCTGAAGCCGCACTATATCATAGAAAGGCTTTATGAGCTTACCGACGGTGATGCGCTTATTACAACGGAGGTGGGCCAGAATCAGTTGTGGGCGGCGCAATTTTATAAATATTCAAAACCCAGGCAGTTTATTTCGTCCGGCGGGCTCGGAACAATGGGCTATGGGCTGGGCGCCTGCATTGGGGCACAGATTGGCAGGCCGGATAAAAAGGTTATAAATATCGCCGGTGACGGAAGTTTCCGTATGAACTGCACAGAGCTTGCCACGGCAGTTGAATATAAACTCCCGGTTATCATTGCCATACTCAACAACCATGTGCTTGGAATGGTCAGGCAATGGCAAAAGCTCTTTTATGACGGAAGATTTTCGGCTACTACAATCGACAGAAGTACAAATTTTGTTGCGCTGGCTGAAGCTTTTGGGGCAATAGGGATCAATGTAACGCGTCCTGATGAGGTGGATGATGCCTTTAAAAGAGCCCTTGCATCAAAAGATAGACCAGTTCTTATCAATTTTGAAATCGACAGGGATGAAAAGGTTTTTCCGATCGTACCTCCAGGCGCTGCGATAGATGAACTGATTGAAGAATAATTTTCAAGTGAATCAGAGATGAAGTATGAAATTGGGATTTAGTTATTGCAGCAGATGCAAGGATCTTCCCAATATACTTTTTCGCCATAATATTACCAATTCTCTTCACATCCTGATTCTCTTCACATCCTGATTCTCTTCACATCCTGATTCTCTTCACATCCCAATTCTCTTCACATCCTGATTCTCTTCACATTCCGAACAGTACCGCTCAAATCCAGACTTCAAATCAAGCTTTTCAAAAGATATTGACAACGTAATTTAATAAAGATTATAATTTAATAGTTCGATTTCAAAATATTCGCAATACAAATAATTTGCATAAGAACTTTTTTCAGTATAGGCTATTTAAAATAAAGCGGGTGATAACAGTATGATACAGATCATTGAACTTCTCAGCCGGATAAACTCTCTTCTGATGAGAGACTTGATGCCTTCCATCAAAGCAGAGAATCTTACGCCAACGGAGATGTTAATTATTTGGAAGGTTTATCGAAAAGAGCACTGTAAAACGACCGACATTGCAAAAGATGCCGATGTCCCTCCAAGTACCTTTACCGGAATTGTAGATCGGCTGGTTATGAGAAAGTACCTTACAAGAATATACGATCTGGAAGACCGGCGAAGTGTTCTGATCTCCGGTACAAAAGAATTAGAGGACCTGATGGGTCATCTTGTCCTAAGATTTGATGATGCACTGGAAAAAATTTTTACGAATATGCCGGAAGACGTTTTTCAGAATATAAATGAAAACTTGAAAATACTATATCAATATTTGGATCAGGAAAATAAAGCAGACTCCGGATGCGAAAAAGGTGAATCAGATCAAAATCAATTACGAGGCAGGTGTTGTCCGATAGAAAAAACAAATACTTAATTTTATAAAGAATTGTATGTAAAATGAAAGAAGACACAAATAATAGAATTAGTGTAAAGGGTGGAGTTAATATGAAGAAGTTTAAAATTATAGCAACCATAGTTGTTTTATTGCTTCTAGCCGGGGGAGGCATTGGCTTATATTATTACATATATGAAAACAGTCACTTTTTTTCAACAGAGAATGCATCTATCACAGCTACCATGGTCACTATCACACCGGAAGTCACAGGTAAGATAACAAACTGGGATGTAAAAGTGGGCGATGACGTAAAAGCCAGTCAAACACTTGGACACCAGGACATAAGCTCGCTGGTTACAAGCAGCACCATCAATTCACAAGCCTTAAACAGTACGGCAGATGCAATTGCCTCAAAATCAGATATAAAAACGCCAATTGACGGTAAGGTAATACAATCTGATGTGGTAAAAGGCGAAGTGGTTTCTCCGGGGATGGATATTTGTACGATTGCAGATATGAGTAATATATATATTAAAGCAAATATTGAAGAAACAGATATATTAAAAATTAATCCGGGTCAAAAGGTGGATATCAAGATTGACGCCTATCCCGGAAAAGACTTTTCAGGGTATGTCGAGAGTATCGGACAGGCGACGGAATCCGTATTTGCAGCATTTCCGTCACTGAGCACAAGCGGTACCTTCTCAAAAACTATCCAGCTGATTCCTGTTAAAATTAATATCGTTAATGTGTCCAGTTTTAAATTTTTACCTGGAATGAACACAACTGTTAAAATTCATATTAAATAGTCGAGTGGGGTGGAAAAATGCAAAAGAAACTAAATATATTCCTGGCAATATTGATTATCGGCTCCATATCAGTTTTCTCTACAGGCTGTACCGGCCAGACGGCAAGCAATGCGGACGGCATCAGTGCAGAGACAGCAACTGCAGATAAACACACAATGCAGACAACCCTGGATGTAGCCGGAATATTGGTTCCTGCTCAGTCTGTGAACATAGCTGGCAAGTTGTCCGGACAGGTAACAGATTTGACTTTGGATGCAGGCAGCAATGTAAAAATCGGCGATACGTTGATCGTTCTTGAAACAAAGACATTGAATGCACAGCTTGGACAGGCGGAAGCCGCTCTGCAATTGGCGAAAGCCTCCGTTAAAGCGGTACAGGACCAGGCAGATCAAGCTAAAATCAGCCTTGATGCGGCTCAAAAAGCCTATGATCAAACAAAAGCACTGATAGATTCTTCTGCATCAACACAAAATCAATTGGATGACGCTGCCACTAATCTTAATCGTGCTGCAAAAGCCTATCAGACTGCCATCGGCTCTGCACAATTGCAGGCAGAAGCATCTGTCAAAACAGCAGAAGCGAATATAAACAGTGTCAAGGTTCAAATAGAAAATGCAGTCATTATCAGTCCAATCAACGGTATCATAACCAACCGTAATATCAATCCCGGAGAGATAGCGTCTCCAGGTGCTACTTTGTTAACCATAGCAGATACTTCGACATTAAAATTGAAAGGGACTATCCCACAGGCAGTAATATCCCTGTTACAAGTCGGGCAAGAAATAAATGTCAATGTGGATATATACCCGAACAAGGTATTTTCCGGCAAAATCGGGAATATTGGACCGATGGCGGTGAGTACCGGAGAATATTTCCCCATAGAGATCAATATCATTAATTCTGACGGCATAAAGCCGGGACTATCCGCACATGCTTCCTTAAGTATCTCGGTAAATGATGGAGTGATCATTCCAACACAGGCAGTAGTACAGAATAACGGACAAAGCTATGTTTATGTCATAAAAAACAATGTTGCTTTAAAACGTACTGTAATACTGGGATTAAAGAACGATAAAGAAATCGAGATACTAAAGGGACTTGAATCAGGTGAAGCCGTGGCGGTAACAAACGTCAATATTCTGTTTGATAATATGCCGGTAAATGCAAATTAAGGAAGTTTACAGGGGTTAAAACTATATGATTAAGTTATTCAGATTGTTAAAGCCATATGTTTGGCTTGTAATATTTATCGTGCTTTTAATGTTCGGTCAGGCAATGGCGGAGCTTTACCTTCCCACACTGATGTCAGATGTTGTAAATAACGGAATGATGAAGGGTGACAGTACCTACATATTGAAATATGGCGCATACATGCTAATTGTTGCGTTGGGAAGCTCAGCCTGTTCCATACTGGGTAGTTTTATTTCATCCATCACTGCCGTTGGGTTTGGAAGAGATCTTCGCAATAAGGTTTTTACCAGAGTTGAGAGCTACTCGCTCCATGAATTTGACAAAATCGGCACAGCTTCTTTGATTACCAGAACAACCAACGATATCACACAAATTCAAACCGTTTTGATCATGATGTTTCGTTTTTTGATCTATGCTCCGATTATGTGTATCGGCGGAATTATCATGGCTTTATCCAAAGATAAAGTTCTGACGATCATTTTTGCAATTGTACTGCCCATGCTGCTGGCTACAATAGGAATATTAGCCGGAACAGTTGTTCCCAAATTTAAAGCATTGCAGAAAAAGCTGGACAAAGTCAATCTGGTTCTGCGTGAGAACCTGATAGGCATCCGTGTTATACGTGCATTTAACAGACTGAATGTCGAGAAGGAGAGGTTTCTGGATGCAAATAAGGATTTGACGGACACTTCCATCAAAATCAACAAAATCATGGCTGCGATGCAGCCCATCATGATCGTTTTTATGAATGTCACATCAATTGCAATCATATGGTTTGCAGGACTGCGAATCAATGAGAATAAAATGCAGATAGGCGATATGATGGCTTTCCTGCAGTATGCCATGCAGATCATGTTTTCTTTGATTATGGTTTCGATCATGTATGTCATGGTTCCGCGTGCACAAGCTTCAGCTGTCCGTATTAACGAAGTCCTGGACATGCTCCCTGAAATCAACGATCCGATACACGCAAAAAAAGCGGATCAAAGAAAAGGATATATTGAATTCAGGAATGTTACCTTCAGCTATCCTGGTGCAGAACAGCCTGCTATTTCAAATATTTCCTTTTCGGCAAGTCCCGGTGAAACAACAGCAATTATCGGCGGTACCGGCTCTGGAAAGTCCACATTAATCAGTTTGGTTCCCCGTTTTTACGATATAGATAGCGGAAACATCCTGGTTGACGGAGTCGATGTCCGGGAATTAACGCAAAAGGAATTAAGAGCAAAAATCGGATTTGTACCACAATCGGCAGTTTTGTTTTCCGGATCCGCAGCCGATAATATCCGGTATGGTAAGGATGATGCGACGGAAGAAGAAATAAGGCATGCTGCCGAGGTCGCTCAGGCAGGAGAGTTTATAGCCAATATGAAGGACGGTTATGAATCTGAGATTTCACAAGGCGGAACCAATGTTTCGGGCGGTCAGAAACAGCGTCTGTCCATCGCACGTGCTCTGATCAGGAGACCGGAAATATATATTTTCGATGATAGCTTCTCAGCGCTTGATTTTAAAACTGATGCAAAATTACGTGCCGCACTGAAAAAAGAAATACAGGATTCTACAGTAATCATCGTAGCGCAGCGTGTAAGTACGGTTATGGATGCAGACAGGATCATTGTATTGGATGACGGGCAGATTGTTGGAACAGGCAGCCATAGAGAACTTTTAAAAACCTGTGAGGTATATCATGAAATCGTATCCTCCCAGCTGTCAGAGGAGGAAATCGCATGAGTGAGGCGCAAGTAGCCGGAAAACCTGCTGCAGGCCAGCAGAGACAAGGCGGAAGGGGCCCGATGGGCGGCGGCCCGATGATGAGAGGGCCTGTACAAAAAGCAAAAGACTTTAAGGGTACGCTCAAACGGCTGGTGGGATATCTGATGCCTGAAAGATACCGTTTTATAGCAGTATTTATACTAGCTGTTTTGAGTACACTTTTCAGTATAGTCGGCCCAAAGATAATGGGAAAAGCGACTACCAAGCTTGGAGACGGAATCCTGGCAAAATATATGCACGTGATTGAACTTGACTTTGCGATTCTCAGGAAAATGCCTTCTTCTACCATAGAAGTTATCAAGAATCAACCGATACCTAAATTTGATTTTGAATATATTGGGCATATCCTTCTGCTTATGATAGCATTATACATCCTTAGTGCACTTTTTAATTTCATGATGTCCTATATCATGGCGAGTGTTTCTCAAAAGACGGTATTTACCATGCGTAATGATGTCAAAGAAAAACTTGATCATTTGCCGTTAAAATATTTTGACTCGCATACCCATGGAGATATATTGAGCCGTGTAACGAATGATATGGACAATATTGCCCAGACTTTACAACAAAGTCTCACACAATTGATTACTTCAATTGTGACCATCCTTGGCATCATGGTGATGATGCTGTCCATCAGCCCGTTGATGACGCTTATCGCATTGGTAACACTGCCTCTTTCTGCACTGATTACTTCAAAGATCGCAAAAAATTCTCAGATATTTTTTGGGGACCAGCAGAAAATTCTGGGGCAGCTAAACGGACATGTTGAAGAAATGTATACAGGTCATAAAATTGTCAAGGTATTCGGACGTGAGGATGACTCTGTCAAAGAATTTAAAGAACTTAATAATAAGCTCTACGCTGTCGGCTGGAAAGCACAATTTATGTCCGGTATCATCATGCCGGCACTGAACTTTGTAAGTAATGTAGGATATGTTGCAGTTTGTGTAGTCGGTGGTCTGATGGTTGCCAAGAACAAAATTGATGTTGGAGATATTCAGGCATTTATACAGTATATGCGGCAATTTTCAATGCCAATTGTTCAAACTGCGAATATAGCTAATATCATTCAATCCACTGTTGCCTCTGCGGAACGTGTCTTTGAAATTCTTGATGAACAGGAAGAGAGTTCCGATCAGGAAGATGCTGCATTGATTAGTTCTCCGAATGGAGAAGTTAGATTTAGCCATGTTAAGTTTGGCTATAAAGAGGATGCCCCTCTGATTGAAGATATGAACCTTGAAGCAAAACAGGGTGATACGATTGCGATCGTCGGTCCGACTGGTGCCGGAAAGACCACATTAATCAATCTGTTAATGCGTTTCTATGAAATAAAAGGCGGGGCCATTACCATTAACGGGATCAATATTAAGGATATGAAACGTGGAAATCTGCGTACGATGTTCGGTATGGTTCTGCAAGATACCTGGCTGTTTAATGGAACCATACGGGACAATATCGCTTATGGTCGTGTTGGCGCTACTGATAATGAAGTTATTTCCGCAGCCAAAGCAGCACATGCGGATCATTTTATACGTACACTGCCCGAAGGCTATAATACTGTCTTAAACGAAGAAGCCTCCAATATCTCTCAAGGACAGAAACAGCTGCTGACGATCGCAAGGGCAATTCTTGCCAACCCGCTGATACTGATCCTGGACGAGGCCACCAGCAATGTCGATACAAGAACAGAGGTCTTGATACAGAAAGCAATGGGCAATCTTATGCAGGGCAGAACCAGTTTTGTCATTGCCCACAGATTATCTACCATACGGGATGCGCATTTAATACTGGTTATGAATAAGGGAAGTATTATAGAACAGGGAAATCATAAAGAACTTTTGGATAAAAAAGGCTTCTATGCAGATCTTTACAACAGCCAGTTTACAGGTGCAGATATCGAAGGTGAATCAGTATCATAAAATCTGTAATGAATATTATCCAAGGGTTTTCATACTTCAGTTGTGCGAGTAAACATTCATTTTTAACTGGCTGTAAATATTGATCCTTGACTTTTAAATTAGTTTGTGTTAAATTATTTATTGCTCCGTCTTGGAGGTCTTTTTTTTGTGCTATGAATAAACAGGCGCTGAAAACGGGCGTTTGGACGAATATGTAATACACCCTTAATATTAACAGGGGCTGGAGGTGTCGTAAATGAGAGTCAAAATCGTAATGGCGTGCATTGATTGCAAGCAGAGGAATTACAATACCATGAAAAACAAAAAGAATGATCCCGACAGAATTGAAATGAAGAAATACTGCAAGTTCTGCCATAAGCATACGGTCCACAAGGAAACAAAATAAACTGACGGAGGTGCACACATATGACTGAAAATGCTCGCACATCCAAGCTGGATAATGCCAGGAAAAAAATTGTCAAGTTCTTCAAGGATATCAGGAATGAACTTAAGAAGGTAATCTGGCCGACAAAAGATCAGCTTATAAACAATACTATTACAGTATTAATGGTTTGTTTGCTGGTTGGTGCAGTAATCTGGATATCTGATGAGGTTCTCACGAAGGTAGTGGAATGGACTCTGACGAAGTAATGAGGGAGGACATGACATGCTTGTCAATGATATGCCCGAAATAGCCAAATGGTATGTAGTACATACTTATTCAGGCTATGAGAATAAGGTTAAAGCCAATTTGGAAAAAATAGTAGAGAACAGAAACATGCAGGAACACATCCTTGATATCGTTGTTCCAATGGAAGAACAGATAGAAATCAAGGACGGCAAAAAAAAGGCAACTTTGAGAAAAGTTTTCCCGGGATATGTTCTTGTGAAAATGCTTATGACGGATGAGTCCTGGTATGTCGTAAGAAACACCAGAGGCGTCACCGGCTTTGTCGGACCGGGATCCAAACCTGTTCCGCTGACAGATGATGAAGTCCGTACCATGGGTGTCGAAGAATTCGCGCCTTTGCTTGATTATGCAGTCAATGATAATGTACGGGTTACGAACGGACCGCTTGAAAACTTTATTGGTATCGTTGAAGAGATCAATATAGAAAAGAAGAAGGTAAGGGTATCTGTATCCATGTTCGGCAGGGAAACCCCCGTTGAACTGGAACTGACGCAGATACAGAAACTATAAGCCAGGTAAAATTTTTGAGTAGCGAAAATTTGCGTATGAGCGTAAATCTTTTGGAAGTAAAAAAATTACGCGTTGTGAAATTTTTCGATAGCAAGAAAATTACGCTATTGGTAGCAAGAAGACCGAGAGGTCTCTTTCTATAGAATTGGGAGGTGGATGAAAGCCATGGCAAAGAAAATTACAGGTTATGTAAAGCTTCAGATTCCTGCGGGGAAGGCAACTCCGGCTCCACCGGTTGGACCAGCTTTAGGACAGCATGGTGTTAACATCATGGGATTTTGCAAGGAGTTTAACGAAAGAACGGCAAAGGACGCAGGATTGATTATTCCTGTTGTCATCACTATTTATGGTGACAGATCTTTTTCCTTCATTACAAAGACTCCTCCGGCAGCAGTACTTCTGAAGAAGGCATGCAAAATCGAAAGCGGTTCCGGTAAGCCGAATGTGGACAAGGTAGCAAAAATTTCAATGGCAGAAGTAAGGAAGATAGCTGAGCTGAAAATGCCGGATCTTAACGCTGCAAGTGTTGAATCGGCTACGAGAATGATAGCTGGTACTGCCAGAAGCATGGGCATCGTAGTAGAAGACTGATAAGCCAGGACTGGTAGCAAACTATAGTTTGCTGCTTGCCCAAGCGACCCGGTAAGTGGGAGGAAACACACGTTTCCGAAAAAAATCAACCACATAACGGGAAATTCATGGATTTGAATTTCACCGTAGAGGAGAGGATATTATGAAGAGAGGAAAGAAATATGTCGAGAGCGCAAAGCTCGTAGACAGAGCAACACTGTATGATCCATCACAGGCTTTGGATCTTGCCAAAAAGACAGCAAAAGCGAAATTCGACGAAACCGTTGAAGCACATATAAAGCTCGGTGTTGACTCAAGACACGCTGACCAGCAGGTCAGAGGCGCAGTCGTACTTCCACACGGTACTGGTAAAATAGTAAGAGTGCTGGTATTTGCCAAAGGCGACAAGCAGAAGGAAGCAGAACAGGCTGGAGCAGATTTCGTAGGAGCTGAAGACCTTGTAGCAAAGATTCAGAATGAAAGCTGGTTCGACTTTGATGTGGTCGTAGCAACTCCGGACATGATGGGCGTTGTCGGAAGGCTCGGTAAGGTACTTGGTCCCAAAGGCCTCATGCCAAACCCGAAAGCCGGCACTGTAACGATGGATGTGACAAAAGCCATTGCTGAAATCAAAGCCGGTAAGATAGAGTACAGGCTTGATAAAACGAACATAATACACTGCCCGATCGGTAGAGCATCCTTTGATCTTGAGAAATTACAGGATAACTTCCGTACACTTATGGATGCCATTGTCAAGGCAAAGCCAGTTGCGGCCAAAGGTCAGTATATGAAGAGCGTAGTTGTCACAACGACGATGGGACCTGGAATCAAGGTCAATCCATTAAAGGTTACTGATTAATAGTGCTTTACAATATGGAAATAATGCTGTAGTATATACAATGTTATCAATGCGAAATTCAATTAATTGAATTTCCGCTTAAATGAATATCACATGCCACAGACAGCAGGTGCATCCGCGTAACTGGTGAAAGCCAACCTGCCGAGGTAGAATCGTAATTTTAATTATGGTGCTTAACCCTTGTGTGTCTGCTGTGTGTGGATATGCAAGGGTTTTATTTTTACATGTATATAGAAGGAGGTGGAAAATTTGCCTAAGGAAAAAGTCCTGAGTCAAAAACGTGTAGTTGTAGATGGTATCAGCGATAAGATGAAAGCAGCGAAAGCAATGGTTTTTGCTGATTACAGAGGATTGACCGTAGAACAGGATACCCAGCTCAGAAACGCACTGAGGAAAGCAGGTGTTGATTACAAGGTTGTAAAAAACACGCTTACCCGGTTTGCTGCCAATGAGAATGGGCTCAACGGTCTGGATACCTATCTGAACGGACCTACAGCAATGGCATCAAGTGAGTCTGATCCGGTTGCTCCCGCAAAGGTATTAAGTGAATATGCTAAGAAGTATGAGAAGCTTGAAATCAAAGTGGGCGTAGTTGAAGGGAAGATTATTGATTCCGATGGTGTTAGAGCATTGGCAGAACTGCCGTCGAGAGAAGTTCTCATCGCAAGGGTTCTTGCTGGTTTCAATGCACCAATAAACGGCTTCGTAAATGTTCTTAACGGAAATCTCAGAGGTCTGGTTGTAGCACTCAATGCAATAGCAGAAAAGAAAGCGGAAGCTTAATTCGTATTAAATAAAAATTTAAATTTATGGAGGTATTTTTAAAATGGCTAGCGATAAGGTTTTAAAATTAATTGAAGATGTAAAAGTATTGACAGTATTGGAACTGGCTGAACTTGTAAAGGCCCTTGAAGAAGAATTCGGTGTATCCGCAGCAGCACCCATGGCAGCAGCAGCAGCTCCTGCAGCAGGCGCAGCAGCAGCAGTAGTTGAAGAAAAGACTGAGTTCAATGTAATCCTTAAGGAAGTTGGCGCAGAAAAGATCAAGGTCATCAAGGTTGTCAGAGAATTGACAGGCCTCGGACTCAAAGAAGCCAAGGATCTCGTTGACGGCGCACCGAAGACCGTTAAAGAGAATGTAACCAAGGAAGAAGCTGCTTCCATGGAAGCAAAGTTCAAAGAAGTTGGCGCTGGCGTCGAAATCAAATAAGTAGAACCAAAACAAAAAGTGTCTCGCGTAGAGGCACTTTTTTTTATGCTGATTTTCATATTAAAAGAACGAGAAGCCACTTTTGGATGGTCAAAAGTGGCAATACAAAATGTTGGTAAAATTATTTAGTAAAATTATGGTAAAATTATATTGAAGCTCGACAAAAAATCCGTTGACAAGTAGACAACGATATGCTAAAATTATAAACTGCGTTGTAATATGACTTGTATTATTTTCAGAAATATCGACCAGATTCGATCGACAATTTTGATTATAGCACAGGCGAATAAAATGCACAAGAAATGTTAATAATTAATTAGTGGTTTTGGGCAATTTGACGGAAAAGATTGATGAAGATTCGTGAATATTGCTGGTTGTTGAGTGCGAAATCAATTCAACAATTGTTGAAAAAGCCCCAAAGAGCTTTTAATAATACTACTAAAAGCTTTTAAATATACATCGGTGTGTCAGACTGAAACTACCGGTGGTCCGGTTTGATTGCATGAATGCATATCTTTCATGTAACGAATATTTTGCTGAAAGGCAAAAAAATCGTATAACGAAAATTTCCGCTTTAATTGTTTTTCAAAAAGAAGCGAAAATTTTGTAAGCGCTAATTTTAAGATGAAAATTAGCGCGAGATGTTCAAATTTGCAACAAGTCATAATTTATGAGGTGATTTTTAATGGTACATCCCATTCAACTGGGCCGGAATACAAGGATGAGTTATTCCAAGATTGATGAAGTTCTGGATATGCCCAATCTGATTGAGGTACAGAAAAACTCGTACAAATGGTTTTTGGAAGTGGGCTTGCGGGAAGTATTCAGGGACGTGTCGCCGATAATGGATTATACCGGCAACCTGATTCTTGAATTTCCTGATTACAAACTTGAGGATGACAACCCCAAGTACAGTGTTGAAGAGTGCAAGGAGAGAGATACTACATATTCAGCTCCTCTAAAAGTAAAAGTGCGCCTTATTAACAAGGAAACCGGCGAAGTTAAGGAGCAGGAAATCTTTATGGGAGATTTCCCTTTGATGACGGATAACGGTACCTTTGTCATTAATGGAGCTGAAAGAGTAATTGTCAGCCAGCTGGTAAGATCACCAGGAATATATTATTCAGACAAGCTTGACAGAACGGGTAAACAGCTGTTTTCAACAACCGTCATACCAAACCGCGGAGCATGGCTCGAATATGAAACAGATTCCAATGATGTCATGTCCGTACGTATCGACAGGACCAGAAAACTTCCGATAACTGTTCTGCTTCGCGCGCTCGGTTATGGAACCGATCTTTCGATTACGGAACTGCTTGGCGATGATGAAAGAATTCTTGCTACGATTCAGAAGGACAATGCAAAGACTACAGATGAAGGTCTGATTGAAATATACAAGAGGCTGAGGCCGGGCGAACCGCCAACGGTCGAAAGCGCTACGACTCTTATGAACAGCCTGTTTTTCGACCCCAAGAGATATGATCTTGCGAAATTCGGAAGATTCAAGTTCAATAAGAAATTATCGATTTCCAACAGGATCGCCGGTTGGAAATCCTCTGAGAAGATCGTAAATCCTCTTACAGGAGAGATCCTGGTCGGAGAAGATGAGGTCATCAGCAGGGATAAAGCGGAAATCATACAGGATTCCGGCATCAATTCCGTTTACCTGAATATTGAAGGCAAAAAGATCAGGGTAATCGGAAATGGTACGGTGGACTTGAAAACCCATGTCAATTTTGACACTACTGATATTGGTATCACTGAAAAAGTGCGCTTTGATATCCTCAAAAAGCTCATGGAAGAAAACCAATCTGATGAGGATCTGAAAAAGGCTGTACTTGAAAATGTTGATACACTTGTTCCCAAATATATTACGGTAAATGACATCCTGTCCTCCATTAACTATCTGATTCACCTGAACTATGGGGTAGGTAACCCGGACGATATCGACCATTTGGGCAACAGAAGGCTTCGCTGCGTAGGCGAACTTCTCCAGAATCAATTCAGGATAGGCCTTGCGAGGATGGAAAGAGTCGTAAGGGAAAGAATGACTATTCAGGATATCGACATTGTGACTCCGCAGGCATTGATCAATATCAGGCCTGTCGCAGCTGCGATCAAAGAGTTCTTCGGAAGCAGCCAGCTGTCACAGTTCATGGATCAGACAAACCCGCTCGCCGAACTGACGCATAAGAGAAGGCTCAGTGCACTCGGACCGGGAGGACTCAGCAGAGAGCGTGCAGGCTTTGAAGTCCGTGACGTTCATCACTCGCATTATGGCCGCATGTGCCCGATAGAAACGCCTGAAGGCCCGAACATTGGCCTTATAGGTTCATTGAGCACCTATGCAAGGATCAATGAGTATGGCTTTATTGAAGCCCCTTACAGAAGGATCGACAAGGTGAAGAACCTTGTATCAGATGTAATAACATACCTTACCGCAGATGAGGAAGACAAATATATCGTTGCGCAGGCTAATGAACCGCTTGATGAAAACGGCAAATTCGTCGCTAAAAAAGTGCTCTCGAGATACAAGGATGATATTCTTGAAGTTGAAAGAGATCGTGTTGACTTCATGGATGTGTCGCCGAAACAGCTTGTATCCGTAGCAACAGCAATGATTCCGTTCCTTGAGAACGACGATGCGAACCGTGCACTGATGGGTTCAAACATGCAGCGCCAGGCAGTGCCGCTGATCAAGCCGCAGTCACCGATCATCGGTACAGGTATAGAATACAAGGCCGCGAAAGATTCAGGGACCGTATTGCTTGCTAAAAATGCAGGTACTGTCGAAAGAGTATCTGCAAATGAGATTACGATCCGCACGAAGAGCGGAAAGAAAGACTCCTACAAGCTTCTGAAATATATCCGTTCGAATCAGGGTACCTGTACGAACCAGAGACCGATCGTCAGAAAGGGAGAAATCCTTGAGAAGGGTGATGTCATTGCTGATGGACCTTCTACTGACACCGGTGAAATAGCACTTGGCAAGAATATCCTCATTGGTTTCATGACCTGGGAAGGTTACAATTACGAAGATGCTATCCTGATCAGTGAAAAGATGGTAAAGGATGATGTGTTCACCTCCATCCATATTGAGGAATACGAAGCCGAGTCCAGAGACACAAAACTTGGACCTGAAGAAATTACACGGGACATTCCCAATGTCAGTGAGGAATCCCTTAAGGATCTTGATGACAGAGGAATAATTAGAATAGGCGCGGAAGTCAGGGCAGGAGATATCCTTGTAGGAAAGGTCACCCCAAAAGGTGAGACCGAGTTGACAGCTGAAGAAAGGCTCTTGAGAGCGATCTTCGGTGAAAAGGCAAGGGAAGTCAGGGACACTTCATTAAGAGTTCCGCATGGTGAATCCGGTATTATTGTCGATGTCAAGGTATTCACGAGAGAAAATGGCGATGAGCTGCCGCCGGGAGTAAATCAGCTGGTAAGATGCTATATCGCTCAGAAGAGAAAGATATCAGTCGGAGATAAAATGGCAGGAAGACATGGCAACAAGGGTGTTATCTCAAGGATACTCCCTGAAGAAGATATGCCGTTCCTCCCCGATGGAACTCCGCTTGAAATAGTACTTAACCCATTGGGTGTTCCTTCACGTATGAATATCGGACAGGTGCTGGAAGTACATCTTGGCTATGCTGCAAAGGCACTTGGCTGGAAGATCGCGACTCCTGTATTTGACGGTGCGACAGAAGATGACATTGTGGAAACACTTTTAAAGGCAGGACATTCCGCGGATGGAAAGACTGTATTATACGATGGAAGGACAGGAAATCCTTTTGAAAACCGTGTAACGGTTGGATACATGTATATCCTGAAACTGGCGCATCTGGTTGATGACAAGATCCACGCTCGTTCGACGGGCCCATACTCGCTTGTTACACAGCAGCCTTTGGGCGGCAAGGCGCAGTTCGGCGGACAGAGGTTCGGAGAAATGGAAGTCTGGGCTCTGGAAGCATACGGCGCGGCCTATACACTGCAGGAAATACTCACGGTCAAATCGGATGACGTGGTAGGAAGGGTCAAAACCTACGAATCCATCGTCAAGGGCGAAAATGTACCTGAACCGGGCATCCCGGAATCGTTCAAGGTGTTGATCAAGGAACTGCAGAGTCTGGCACTTGATGTCAAGGTATATACTGAAGAGCGTGAAGAAATTGCAATCAAGGAATCCACAGAGGATGAACTTGAAGAATTGAATGTCAATATCGAAGGGCGCGAAGATGAAACGGCTCCGCTTACTGATTATGAAGAAATCGGTGATGACATTATGGAAGACGAAATAGATATGGACGATTTCGACCTTGGAGAAATCGGAAATACCGGAGAGAATCTTGAAGAGCCGCTGGGTGAAGATTTATTCTCTGAAGATGAAGACTTTGCAGACAATCTTGAAGATGAAGATTTCTAAGAGGAGAGGGGACACACCTCTGCAGGAAGAAAGACTATGTGGGATGAGGAATGTCCCCTTCTGAAAGAGGGGACACACCTCTGCAAGGAGAAGGACTATGGGGACGAGGAATGTCCCCTTCAGAGGAGAGGGGACACACCTCTGCAGGAAGAAGGACTATGGGGACGAGGAAT
>WSSedL1CaDRAFT_10000206_pt1 | contig 41014 bp, 27 predicted proteins | sample WetSurSL1Cattail_FD_9464 | JGI IMG/M metagenome (IMG submission 9464)
CCTCGTCTTTTTTTTACCCCTATCGTTCACGCCCGCCTGCCGCTACCGGCTCGGTTCGCCAAAAACGATGCCGCGGCCGTCGGTGGCGACGTAAACGCGTCCGAACACGTTCTTATCGGCGGCCACGCGGCGGAAGGCGCGGCCATATTCGTGCGCGCTGTCGTTGACGCGCTGCCACGACTGGCCGTTGTCGAGCGAGCGGAAGATCGCGGTCGTGTCGCCGCCGGTGCCGATCGCGAACAACGTCATGTCTTTGGCCTGCGGCGCGGCTTTGCCGAAGTCCATGTGGTGGACCAGGATGCCGCCGCCCGTCGCTGCGAAATGCTTGCCGCCATCGGTCGAATGATAAAGGGCGCGCGCGCCAAGGAACCACAGATCGCCCTTCTTGTTCGGCGTGGCGAGCAGCGGGTTGATGTCCTCGCGCCGCGCCGGTTCGCGGGCATTGATCCCTTCCGGCAGTCCTGCCGTTTTTTCCGCCTTGAAGGTGACAGCGCCGTCGGTCGAGACAAACAGGGTGCCGCTGGCGTAATCGAGCGCATAAAAACGTGCGGCATCGGCGCGGTCGGCGACGATCCAGCCGTGATGCGCCGGCAGGCCGCTCGCCTTGATCCAGGTCTTGCCGCGGTCGGCGGTAACGACCGGCTCGGGCGTCATCACCACGAAGCGCTGGCCGTCGGCCGAGACGATGATATTCGCGTCGATATAGGGATCGCCGTAATTGTAGCCGATCTTATCCTGCGGGATTTCGATGTAGCCCGCCGGCAGCGGCGCCTTCAGCGGCGACCACGTTTTGCCGAAATCGGTCGAGTAGGCCAGCGTGTAGCTGACCGGTTTGTTGTGCTTGGAATGGGTGCCGCTGCGCACGATTACATTGGGCGCCTTCTCGGCGTAATCGATCGTGTTGGTGTTGCTGAACATCGGGTTCGACGTGATCGGCATCGATTTCGTCAGGTCGGTGTGCACGAAGCCGCCGATATCGCCGAAACCGCTGATCAGCGGCGCGCCCTTGGCCGGGCTCGTGAGCGTGATGACGGCGGTCTGCTCGATGCCATTGACCCATGGCGTCCACAGCATCGGCTGGCCGGTATCGGCGCCCGTCAGTTGATCGCTGCCGTAGACGGTCGCGCCGGTGGTGTAGCCGATGTGGTTTGAATCGAACGGATCGATGGCCAGGCCAGTGATCCACCAGCCGAAATCGGCCTCCTTCTCGCCCCAATAAAGAAACGGCACCGAAGCGACATCGCGCTTGGACAATTCGCGCAAGGATTGCCAATGGCCACCGCCGTCGGTCGAGCGGTAGATGGTGTCGGGGCCGCTGTTGCCGCCGATCGTCGCTACCACCAGTGTGCCATCATGCTGGCGGTCGAGGCTGAGGCCCATGAACCCGCCTTTGTCCGGCGAGATATTGGTCCATTTGCCGGTCTTGGTATCGAGCTTGTAGACCGCGCCATCGCTCACCCCATACGGACCCATGCTGTTGGCATAGGTGATGGTGAGCACGCCCTTTTTGTCGATCTGAGCCTGGCCGGGAAGAAAACTTGCCGGCGGTTCGCCCGGCACCGGCGCCCAGGTCCTGCCGGCGTCGTCGGAGCGATAGAGGTGATGCTCGCCGGGATCGGCAACGCCGACGAAGATCGTTTTGGTCGGCGCACCTTTCGGGTCACGGGCGGGGTCGAACACGACGAAGCTCAAACCAGCATAAGGGCGGGCGTGTTCGTCGGGGACCCCAAGGCCGGGCAGCGGGAAACTCGCCAGCTTCGCCCAGGTCGTGCCTTTGTCCGTGGAACGCTGCAGCCCATCATAACGCGAGGCGAAATAAAGGGTGGACGTGTTGCTGGGATCGACCGCCAGACGCTCGCCGAGGTCGCGGCCTTCCTCATTGCCGCCCATGCGGAACGGCACCGGGATCACGTCCCAATGATCGCCGCGATCGGTCGAGCGCAGGATGGCCGCGGGAAAGGCGCGATAGGTGCCGACGGCCGCATAGACCACATTGGGATCGACCGGATCGGGTGCGATGCTCTCGATGCCGCGATAATTTGGCTGAGGGCTGTCATCCTGCAGCGGTAGCCAGACCTTCACCTTGTCGTCCCAGCGGTAAATGCCGCCCATGTCGGAGCGCAAATACGTGAGACCCTTTTCGACGGGCGAGAAGACCAGCCCCGGCATGTAGCCGCCACCGCCGACCTTCACGGTCTTCCAGACGTAGTGGGTTGCGACATCATCCACCGCGGCCGCTGGGGCGATGAGTGCGATGAAACCTGCAATCAGCGCAACGCCGAAACGTGCGAACATCGATCCAGACATTTTGCCTCCTGGGGCAGAGCCTTTCATTGCGGCACATAAGTCATATAAATTGGCGAACGACGCAATGCACTTATGGGGCTTCTCGCATGCGACTCTGCCATACGGCTGTTCTGATCTTCGCTGCACTCGGTTTGTCCGGCGTGGCCTTCGCTCAACAGCAAGCCCTTACGCTGTGGTACGACAAGCCCGCCGCTGATTGGGAGCATGACGGCCTGCCGATCGGCAACGGTGCCATGGGAGCAATCGTCACCGGTGGTGTTGCCAGTGACGATATCCAGTTCAACGAGAAAACGCTATGGACCGGGGGGCCGGGTGCGGCCGGATATGATTACGGACTGCCGCCGCAAGCGCTTACAGCGAAGATTGCCGAGATTCAGGCGCACCTCAACAAGGACCTACAAGCCAAACCGGAAGACATCGCCGCGCTTCTTGGTCATCCGCCGGTGTCCTACGGCGATTACCAGCCGTTCGGCGATCTGGTGCTCAAGTTTGCCGATGCGCCGGCGACAGCCTATCGCCGTTCGCTCGATATCAGACAGGGGCTGGCGCACACGACCTTTGCGGCGAACGGAGTCCGCTACGAGCGCACTTATTTTGCGTCGTATCCGGCACACGTGATTGTGATCCGGCTGACGGCGTCGAAGCCCGGCAAGATCAGTTTCACAGCCACGCTCACCGCACCTGGCAACCGCAGCGTCACGCGCACCGTGCGCGCTGGACGTATCACCGAAGCGGGAGCCCTAAATGACAACGGGCTTCACTACGAAGCGCAGGCGCAAGTGATTGCCAGCGGCGGAGTACGCACCGATAACGCTGACGGCTCGGTGACGGTGACAGGTGCCTCAACGGTCGAACTGATCCTGTCGGCGGGCACGAACTATCTTTTGCATTACCCCGACTATCGCGGTCCCGATCCGCATGAAGGCGTTTCCGCTCGCGTTGATGCGGCGGCCAAGAAGCCCTATGCCGCGCTCGTTAAGGAGCATGTCGCCGATGTCGGCAAGCTGATGGGCCGCGTCACGCTCGATCTCGGTCAGAAGATGCCGAATGTGCCGACCGACGCGCTGGTGAAAGGCTACGGCAAAGGCGGCGGCGCTGACCGCGCGCTGGAAAATCTGTTCTTCCAATACGGCCGCTACCTGCTGATCGCCTCGTCGCGCGCCGGATCGCTGCCAGCCAATCTGCAAGGGGTGTGGAACCCATCCACCACGCCGCCATGGAACGACGACTATCACGTCAACATCAATCTGCAGATGAACTACTGGCTGGCCGATGTCACCAACCTCGGCGAGACGATGGGGCCGTTCCTCGATTTCGTCGGTGCGCAGGTGGCGCCCGGGCGCGTCAGTGCCGCACGCATCATGGGCACCAAAGGCTGGACGATGTTCCTCAACACCGATGTGTGGGGCTACACCGGTGTGATTTCCTGGCCGACCGCATTCTGGCAGCCGGAGGCGGGTGCTTGGCTGGCTTCGCAAGTTTACGATCACTACCGCTTCACTGAGGACCGCAGCTTTCTCGACCACCGTGTTTATCCGGTGATGAAAGAGGCGGCCGAGTTGTGGCTCGAAGCGCTGGTGGTCGATCCGCGCGACGGCAAGCTGGTGGTGTCGCCGTCCTATTCGCCGGAGCACGGCAACTTTTCCGCCGGCGCGGCGATGTCGCAGCAGATCGTGTACGGACTATTTACCGATACCGCCGCCGCAGCCCGGATCGTGGGCGATACGGCATATGCGGAAAAGCTCGATACAGCGCTGACAAAGCTCGATCCCGGCCTCAAGATCGGCAAGTTTGGCCAGCTCCAGGAGTGGAAAGAGGACTGGGACGATCCCAAGGACGAGCATCGCCACACCTCACACCTCTACGCGCTCCATCCGGGTTCGCAGATCTCGCCGCTGACGACACCGGCGCTGGCCGAGGCGGCGAAGATGTCGCTCAAGCTGCGCGGCGACAGCGTCTCCAGTCACGGCGAAGTCGGAACCGGCTGGAGCAAGGCGTGGAAGATCAATTTCTGGGCCCGTCTTTTCGATGGCGATCATGCCTTTCAGCTTTACGCGCGGCTGCTCTGCGAAAACGCGATGGCGAACTTGTGGGATGGCTATGTCGCGGGGCCGCCGTTCCAGATCGACGGCAATTTCGGCGCCACAGCGGGGGTCGCGGAAATGCTGCTGCAGAGCCATGGCGGCGTCATCGACATCCTGCCGGCGCTGCCGAAGGTTTGGGCCGACGGCGCGGTGACGGGGCTGCGCGCCCGCGGCGATGTCACAATCGATATCCACTGGCAGAAGGGACGTGTGCGGAGCTTTTCGCTTGTTGCCGGTCATGACGGCACGGTCCGGTTGCGCAGTTCGGCCTTTGCCGGGCACTTCAAGCTGGCAGACACGCGCGGCGGCCGTCCGATTCTGGGCGGTTCCGGGGTTGTCCGGACACTCTCAATTGTGGCTGGACACCGGTATACGGTAAACGCTTTCTAAGGCGAGACTGCCACAATTTGGTGGGGTGGCGTTGGTTAAGCGAATCTGCGCGAAACTGTCGCTGAACGGACTGCTATGATATTTTGAGCATTAAAAACGATAAAAAAAACATTTTTTGCACACATATACGAATTTAAGGTCATAATGGTACCGGTACCTATCATCTGTTTGAATTTACAGCCTTAAGAAAACACTGCGGTACTTTTAGCGCACACGACCGCAATAAGGCGATTACGGCATTTCCTTGTCTTGTCGGTAAGCGCTGTCCGTGGTAACGCAACCGTTATCGGAGATTTCGGGACTTGTGGTGCCCCTTGGACACGATGGCGATGAAATCTCCTAACGTGACGTGTCTGTTGGTATCTGGGGCAGGGGAACTCAAACGGTAAAATCCGGAATGCGATCTGCGAGTAGCGCTGCAGAGGCAGAACTGGGCGTTTGAGGTTTGTCCGCCAGATACTTTGGATGGTGCTTCGCGGGCTCGTGAATTATCCGATCAATCGGATAAGTCCCGGCGAAGCATCTGGTAGAAAAAACTGGGAGGGCCTTCGTGAAGAACTTCGTCCAATTGAAAAACATCCTGCTTGGCGGCGCTGCCGTCGGCATGTTCATGCTTCCTGCAATGGCGCAGGACCAACAGCTGGAAACAGTGACGGTAACCGGTATCCGCGCCAGCTTGGCGTCGGCGCAAGCGATCAAACAGAACTCCGACCAGGTGGTCGATTCGATCACCGCCGTCGACATCGGCGCACTGCCTGACCGCAACGTCGCTGAAGCCCTGCAACGCGTACCGGGCGTGACGTTGGTGCGCGGCGATACGCCGAACGATCTGGTCCGCATGGGTTCGACCGGCAATAACGTGTTCGTCCGTGGCCTGTCATGGGTGCAGACGACGATGAACGGCCGCAACGAATTCTCTGCCATTGATGGCCGCACGTTGGCCTTTTCCGACGTTTCGGCGGACCTGCTCTCCGGCGTTGATGTCTTCAAGAGCCCGACGGCCAAACAGATCGAAGGCGGCATTGGCGGCGTGATCGACCTGAAGACTCGCAAGCCGTTCGATCAGGATGGCCGCAAGTTCGCGATCTCCGGCGATTACACCTATGGCGATATGGTTGACCGTGCACTGCCGTCGGGCAATGCCCTGTACAGCGATCGCTTCAACACCCGCATCGGCGAAATCGGTGTCCTGGCGTCGATTGACTGGCAGGATCAGATGTCTCGTACCTCGGGCATCAACCTGAATACCTTCGATTGCTGGACCTCCGGCGGCACGAAATATCAGGCGACCGCGACCGACAGCACCTACAGTGACTGCGTGTCGGCCTCCGACAGCAAAATGGCCCCGTCCGGCTTTGCCTGGCGCCAGTTGGATTATCGTCAGCAGCGCTTGGCGGCGAACGTCGTGCTGCAGTGGCGTCCCAACGAAAAGCTGGAATTCACGTTGAGCGGCTTCAACACGTTTGCCAACTTCAACGACGTTGAGCATTACGTGTATATGGACACCAGTTCGTACGCCACGTACATCGCGACCGCGAATTACGATTCGAAGAACAACTGGACCGGCGGATCGGGCAAGCTGTCGGGCATCGACACCCGCGCCGGCGCCGGCCACAACCGCACCAGCGATATCAGCATCAATGCGAAGTGGACGCCGACCGACAATCTCGAGATTTCGTTCGACTCCCAGTTCGTCGAAAGCGACCGTCAGTACCTGAACAACACGTTCGCTACCGGTGTGCGGAACGCACAGGAAATCTCCCTCGACATCTCCGACAAGAATTCGCCGAAGATTTCCTATACGGATGCGTCCGGTTCGTTGTCCGACCCCGATAACTACTATTGGTATTGGGCGATGGACCACATGGAATACAATTCGGCCCATGCCTTCGCCAACCGCGTTGACGCCAGCTATAAGTTCAACGGTGAAGGTCTGTTTGGCTTCATCAAGAGTGTTGAAGTCGGCTTCCGGGCGGAAAACAAGTACTCGGTTCAGCGTGCGACAGGCTATAACTGGGCGTCGATCGACCCGATGGGCTGGGGCGCTTCGGGCGTGACGCTGGCCGGCAACTTTACCGGCTCGTCGTATACCGCAATGGACGGTACCACGGTGAGCGCCACGAGCATCAGCGATAACGTCAAGAAGCTGAACAGCTATGGCGAATTGTTCCACTATAATAACGTGTTCGGCAGTGGAGTTCCGGCCCTGTACGTCCCTGCCAAATCCTTGGTGTTGATGAACACCTATGCCGCGACCGAGCTGACCCACTCGCTCAACGTCGGCTGGGGTGGCTGGAACAGCTACACCTACGATGTCGGGTGCAAGTCACAACAGGTTACCTGCCTCGCGGCCTATGAAAACACCACTGTGGGCAGCAACGTCTCGGGCAACACAATCAGCCCGCAGACGCAAGATAGCTATGCCGGCTATGCCCAGGTGAACTTCGCCAAGAGCACCTTCTTCGGCTGGGATATTCCAATCGACGGAAACTTCGGTGTTCGCGTCGTGCAAACCCAGCATGTCACGGAGACCGGCAAGGTCGTCATGCCGTCCGCGCCGAACGTCGCCACCGCCTACTCTGGTAACGATGGCTGCACTAAAGCGTTGGGCCAGGAAATGTCGGCTGGCGATGCCACCACGATCATCACGAACTGCGACGATTACGCTAAGGCCGTTGCGTTCTGGGGTGACTATTCCAACGCGTCCTATTCCACCCCGCGCGATCCAGTCAGCAATCATTACTGGAACGTTCTGCCGAGCTTCAACCTGCGCGCCGTGTTATCCAGCACCGTGCAGGCCCGCTTGGGGTATTCCGAGACGATGTTGCGTCCGGAATTCAAATACACCGCCAACGACGCGGCGTATTCGTTCAACTGGGGCGGATCGAGCACGGCCAAGGCCTTCTCGTTCGAGTCGACTCCTTCGGGTTACGGCTACAATCCGTTGCTGAAGCCGATGCATTCGACCAATCTTGATGCCAGCGTGGAATGGTACTTCTCGCAGAGCGGCAGCTTGACGGCTTCGGTCTTTGGCAAACGCATCAGCAACTACATCTACACCCAGACCGCAACGGAGTCCGTCCTCAGCCCATCAGGCGCGTCGATGGACTTCTCGAACACCACCTATGTCAACGGTACGAAGGGTGGCGTCGACGGTTGGGAATTGGCCTATCAGCAGTTCTATGATTTTCTGCCCGGCTGGTGGAGCGGCTTCGGATTCCAGGCGAACTACACCAAGATCTTCAACTGGGGTGGCCACAACAACAGCGGCTACATTGGCGCGTCTGACGCCGTCGCGAGCGGCAACGCCGACCTGCCAATGGAAGGCATGTCGAAGGACAGTTACAACCTGGCTCTGATGTACGCGAAGTACGACATCGACGCCCGCTTGGCCTGGAACTGGCGTTCGACCTTCATGTCGTCGTCGGCCAATGCCAACGCACCGCGTGAACCGGTGTGGCTGGAAAACTACGGCCAGCTCGATGGGTCGGTGTTCTATTCCTTCTGGGACCACTACAAAATCGGTGTCCAGGTCACCAATATCACCGGTTCGGAATTCTATACGGATGAAGGCTATGCCGATTATCATCCGCGTACGAACTGGATCGCAACGGACCGCAAGTACGCGATCGTCGTGCGTGCGAACTGGTAAGCTACGGCTTGCAACGACTGAGAAGCCCCCCGGTTTTCCGGGGGGCATTTTTTTTGGGGGGCACGGGGGAAAATGCTAGCGTTCCGTTGTCAGGCCAAGGCCGCGCGCAAAGTGGAAAGGTAAGGCAAATAGGCCCGCGCCCGTCCGACCGAGCTCTGGTAGAGCGGCTGGCGTACCTGATGGAAGCTCGCCGTGGCGACGGCCCGTTCGGTTTTGTGGAATTCGAGGCAGCGCGCGTCCCATGCGAGTCCACAGTAGTCCACCATGCGCCGCGCCATCGCGGGCAGATCTTTCACCAGCTCTTCGTATTGGACTTCGAGCATCGCGCCGTCGGGCAGCACCGCGCGCCAATGGGCCATCAGCGTCTCGTAGGCCTTGTAATAGCGGCCGAGTTCGCCCTGATCGTAGGCGAAGCCGATCGCTCCGGCGAAGGTCTGCTGAAAGCACGAGAAGCAGGTGTCCAGTGGATCGCGCCGGACATGGATGATCCGCGCACCCGGCAGCGCCAGATGAATCAGGCCCACGTTACGGAAATTGTATGGGAATTTGTCGACGACGCGCTGTGCCACCGGCGCGATCGCCGCCACTTTGGCGACATAGGCCTCGCCGAGCCGCGCCAGCGCGCGCGTGGTTAGCCCAGACGGAAAATCGGCACCAACAAGATCGGGCAGGGTGGTGATTTCGCCGGCGCCGTGCACGTCCGGATGGCTGGCCAGGATCTGTTCGACCAGTGAGGTGCCCGAACGCGGCATGCCGACGACGAACACCGGCAGCGGGCTCGCAAAGCCGGAGCCGCGCCATGCCGCGATGTGTTTGGGGGAGAAGGCGGTGGCAATCGTGTGCATCAGCCCGAGCTCGCGCGCTTCGTCATAGGCAACAAGGGTGCGTTTGATTGCATTGCCCGTCGCGAGATGGGCGAAGGCGTCTGCGATCCGGTTTTGGTCGCCATAGGCTTTCGCCAGCAGGAAGTGCAGGGTGGAGCGGTCCAGTTCGTCAAGTGCCGCTTCGCGCTCTGCCAATAGCTCCAGTGTCGAGATGGCGTTGGTGACCTGCTTGGTGTTTCCGGTGTGGATCAGCACGTGGTAGTAGGTGGGTACCGTGGCATCGATCATCAGCGCCCGTTCGCTAGCGCGGCAGGCCTCTACCGTCCGGCCCAGGTTCAGAAGCGCGCAGGCCATTCCGTAGTGGGCGGGCGCGTAGCGCGGGTAGCGGCTTAGGATGTGCCGGCAATTCTCCAGGATCGCATTGCAGCGCGCCTCTTCGTTTGCGATGGCATCGACATCCTGGCAGACCGTACGAAGATGGGGATCAAGCCCGACCGCGGCTTCAAGAGCGGCCATCGCGCCTCGCGGCCGGCCCAGTTTCAACAGCACGTCGGCGAGCGCGGTCCGCGGTTCAATCGCCTGCGGCGCGGCGGCAACGGCCTGCTCCAACGCCGTTGCGGCCTCGTTGAACCGGCCCTGCCGATACAGCGCCTGCGCCAAAACGAATGCTCTCTGTGCGGCGGAGTTTAGATTGTTTTCAGTCATTGCCCTCAATACTACCCAACTCACGTCGATGTGATCGCGTCACCGTGTGACACGGACACCCTGCCGTCAACACACCGCTCCATTTGCCGCCTTGCCCGGTTGCGCGAACGGTCTTGTTGGTGACTCGCGCTTTTGTGCCGACTGGGCTTGCAGAGCCCTGGTTTCCGCGCCAAAGTCCGCAGCCGAAAGCGCTGTCATATAAATCATACAAGCGGTCTTGCGCCAACCCGGTGAGGAACCTCCCATGCAATGTTCGCGCGTCATCATTGCGTCGCTGATTGCCCTATCTTTCGTCGTGGCGGGCTGCGGCCCCAAGAAGCACAACACCTCCGTGGTCTCGGCGGCGCCGGTTCCCGAGATCGTGCAGAAGAACGGGCGTACGGCCTTGATGGTCGACGGCGCACCGTTCCTGATGCTGGGTGTGCAAGCCAACAACGCCGCCAACTATCCTTCGCAGTTGCCGAAGATATGGCCAGCGGTCGAACAGCTCCACGCCAACACGCTCGAGATTCCGGTCGCTTGGGAGCAGATCGAGCCTACCGAAGGCCGCTTCGATTTTGCCTGGGTCGATACCCTGGTGAAAGAGGCCCGCATCCACGACACCCGTCTGGTGCTCTTGTGGTTTGCGACCTGGAAGAACACCGGTCCCGCCTATACGCCAGCCTGGGTAAAACTCGACGGCAAGCGGTTCCCGCATCTGATCGACGCCAAAGGGCAGGTGAGTTCCGTGCTGTCGCCGCATTTCCGCACCACGCTGGAGGCCGACAAGAAGGCGTTCGTCGCCTTGATGAGTCATCTCAAGGAAATCGATCCACAGCGCACCGTCTTGATGGTACAGGTCGAGAATGAGCCGGGCACCTACAAGAGCGCGCGCGATTATTCGCCGGCGGCGCAAAAGCTGTTCGCAGGACCGGTGCCGGAAAAGCTGGTAAAGCACTTCAACAAGCAGCCCGGTACTTGGGCGCAAGTGTTCGGCAAGAATGCCGACGAATATTTCCACGCTTGGTCGATCGCCAGCTATATCGAAGACGTCGCCGCGGCGGGCAAGGCGGTCTATCCGCTGCCGATGTATGTCAACGCCGCGCTGCGCGATCCGATCAAGCCGGACGCCGATCCTTTGACCTATGCCGCCGGTGGGCCGACCTGGAACGTACTCGGCATCTATCATCTTGCGGCACCGTCGATCTTCACCGCCGCGCCAGACATCTATTCGCATGACGGCGCCACCGTCTTTGCGCATATGGACCGCTACACAGTGCCGGGAAATCCGCTGATGATCGTCGAGATCGGCTCGTCGCAGGATTTTGCCCGCTACGTCTACGCTGCAATGGGCCATCGCACGCTCGGCTTTGCGCCGTTCGGGATCGACTTCACCGGCTATTCCAACTGGCCGCTGGGGGCCAAGGTGGTTGACGCCGAAACCGTGGCGCCGTTCGCCACCAATTTTAAAGTGCTCCACACGATGAGCCGCGAATGGGCCAAGCTCGCTTACGAGAGCGATGTCTGGGGCGTGTCCGAACCCGACGATCACAAGGCGCAGGAGATCAATCTCGGCCGCTGGAAAGCGACGGTCTCCTATCAGGAATGGCAGTTCGGCTTGAAGGAGTGGGATCCGAAAGGCGCCAATGGCATTCCGGCCGGCAGCGAGAATCCGGAAGGCGGCGTCGCGATTGCGCGTCTCGGGCCCGACGAATTCCTCGTTACCGGCATTCACGCCCGTGCCACGTTCAATCTTGCCAATCCCAAGAGTGCGGACGGCATGCAGTTCCTCAGCGTCGAAGAAGGGCATTACGCCAACGGTAAGTGGGTATTCGAGCGCGTCTGGAACGGCGATCAGACCGACTGGGGCCTGAACTTCACCGACACGCCGCGGATCCTGCGCGTCAAACTGGCAACCTACTGAGCGCTTCCCAAAGCGTGGGAACCAGTTCTTCGGATAAGAAGCACGACAAGAAAATTGACAAAACATCTCTGGAGAGAAACGCGATGAACGCGAAGAAGGCATTGTTGATCTCGGTCGCGGTGACTGCCTTGGCGGTCACTGGCGCGTGCTCCTCCGTCAACTGGTTTGCGCCGAAGCCGCCTCCGGTCGCGCCGCAGCTCGCATGGGAGAAGACCGGTGACGGCCTCGTCGTCACGCCGACTACCGGCCCGGCAAAAAAAGTCAAGCTGGTGGTGATGACGGACTCCATCATCCACGTTACGGCAACGGCAGATGCAGCGTCGGTCCCGGCGCCAAGCCTGATCGTGCAGGCGGCACCGGCCGCTGCCAAATTCGATGTCAGCGCCGACGGCGATGTCGTTATGCTCAAAACCGCAAAACTCTCCGCGCGAGTCTCGCTGAAGACAGGCGAGGTGAAATTCCTCGACGCCGAGGGCAAGCCGGTGCTGACCGATGCGGGCTCGACCTTCACGCCGGTCAAGGTTGACGGCAAGAATTTCTATGCCGTGCGCGCCGAGTTCAATCGCGGCAGTGATGAAGGTTTCTACGGTCTCGGTCAGCACCAGAACGGCCAGATGAACTACAACGGCGAAGACGTGATCCTCGCCCAGCACAATATGGACGTTGCGGTACCGTTCGTGGTTTCCACAAAGAACTACGGCGTGTTGTGGGACAACTATTCGATTACGCGTTTTGGTTACCCCGACGAATATCCCACGCTCGGCGCCCAGCTCACGCTGTACGATGCGAACGGCAACAAGGGCGGGTTGACCGCGCGCTACACCGATAAGGGTAAGCTGCTTGCCGAGCGTGTCGAGTCCGATCCCAATTACCAATTCATCGAGGATTCGAAGAATTATCCGCCGGGCGTCGGCAATCCGGAAGGCAAGCCGGTGCGTAATGGCGATCCGGTGCCGACGTCGAAGACGCTGACCGTGACCTATGACGGCGCGCTCGAAACCCAAAAGACCGGCGTGCACAAATTCCGCGTCTACGTCTCGGGTTATTTCAAGCTATGGCTCGACGGCAAGCTGGTGATGGATAGCTGGCGCCAAGGTTGGCAGGGTTGGTACCGCAACGTCGAAATCCCGATGACCGCGGGTCACAAGGTTGTCTTCAAGGCGGAGTGGAAGACCGAAGGCAACGCCTATCTGCGTTTCCTGCATCTCGATCCGCTGCCCGAGGCCGAGCGCCACGAGTTGTCGCTGCATTCCGACGTCGCCAAGGCGATCGATTACTATTACGTCGCCGGGGACAATCTCGATGGCGTCATCGCCGGCTATCGTCATCTCACCGGTTCGGCCGCATTGATGCCGCAGTGGACCTACGGCTTCTGGCAGAGCCGCCAGCGCTACGAAACCCAGGACCAACTCGTCGGCGTGTTCAAGGAGTATCGCAAGCTGGGGCTGCCGCTTGACGCCATTGTGCAGGATTGGCGCTATTGGAAAGACCCCGAATGGGGCAGCCACGACTTCGATGCCAGCCGCTTCCCCAACCCGCCGAAAATGTTCGATGACGTTCACAAGATGAACGGCCATGTGATGCTGGTGATCTGGCCGAAATTCTATGCCGGTCTCGCCAATTACAAGGAGTTCGACGACAAGGGCCTGATGTACCGCTATGCGATCGATCAGGATTACAAAGACTGGGTCGGTCCCGGCTACCCGTCGTCGAATTACGATGTCTATTCCAAAGAAGCGCGCGACATCTATTGGAACCAGGTCGAGAAGAAACTCGATAAGCTGGTTGCGCCCGATGCCTGGTGGATGGACAATGATGAGCCCGACATCCACTCCAACATGTCGATGGATGTGCAGACCAAAATGCGCGGGCCGACGGTCGCGGGGCCGGGTGCCGAGTTCTACAATTCCTATCCTTTGATGCACGTCTGCGGCTTCTATGACCATTGGCAGGCGGCGCATCCCGACAAGCGCACCTTCATTCTCACGCGCTCCGGTTTTGCCGGGCTGCAGCGCTGCAATGCGGCGGTGTGGAGCGGCGACATCGCCTCGCGCTGGAGCGATATGAAGGAACAGATCTCGGCCGGTGTGAACTTCTCGATGTCGGGCATTCCGAACTGGACCTTCGACATCGGCGGCTACACGACGGAAGACCGCTACTCTGCCAAGAAGCCCAAACCGGCCGACAAGGCGGAATTCACCGAGCTTTATACCCGCTGGTACGAATTCGGTGCCTTTGTGCCGCTGTTCCGCAGTCACGGCGAACTTGTGAAGCGCGAGACCTTCGAAGTCGCCAAGCCGGGAACGCCGGTTTACAACATCCTCGCCTTCTACGACCGGCTGCGTTACCGGCTGCTGCCTTATATCTACACGCTCGCCGCTGACACCTATCACAAGGCCGGCACCATGATGCGCGGGCTGGTGATGGATTTCCCGAACGACGCCAAGGTGAAGAACATCGCCGACGAATACATGTTCGGACCCAGCTTCCTGGTGGCACCGGTGACGGACTACAAGGCGAAAACGCGCGAAGTGTACTTGCCCGCTGGAACCCGCTGGTACGACTTCTACACCGGCGCGGTGTTCGACGGCGGCCAGACCATCACCGCCGCTGCGCCGCTCGACAAGATGCCGTTGTTCGTCAAGCAAGGCGCCATCGTGCCGACCGGGGTGAAAGTTCAGTACACGAACGAAAAACCCGGCGCGCCGGTCACGCTCACGGTCTATACCGGCAAGGACGGCCATTTCGACCTCTATGAAGATGACGGCTCCTCCACCGGCTACCGGAAGGGTGCGTTTGCCCGCATTCCGGTGAGTTACAACGAAGCGACCGGCACGGTCACCATCGGCGCCCGCAAGGGCGCGTTCCCAGGCATGGTTGACAGCCGCACGTTCAAGGTGCGCTTCATCTCCGGCGCCACCAAGACCGCGCTCGACTTCGACGCCAAGAACGCTGAGACCGTGCACTACAGCGGTCAGGCGGTGGAAGTGAAGAAGAAGTAAGACGGGGCCAGAAAATTCCGGCCGGGGTCACTCGGCCGGAAACTGGATTTCGATGCCACGGGTGGCGATAATCGGCGGGCGCGTGGTTTGCGTCTTGGCGAAAGCGATCAGGTCGAGTGCTTCCTGCATCAAAAATAGCATCGCGGATTCGGCGGCTTTGGCATCACCCAGAACGATGGCGTCGGCGACCTTCTTATGATCGGCGGCAGAGGCTTGGGCGACGCCCTTGAAGAAGTTGGTGGCGCGAATGGAGAAGCGCGCTGCCGTATCGATCATGTCGCAAAGCTGGGCATAGAAGCGGTTGCCGCTGGCATGCATCACCGCGACGTGGAAGGCGATGTCAGAGGTCAGGGGATCGTCGTCGCCGTTCTCGGCAGCGACCATGCGGTTGATCGCCGACATGATCGCGGCGACCTCGGTGCGGCCGGCAGAGCGCGCCGCCATCGCTGCCGCATAAGGCTCGACCGCCAGACGCATCTGGGTGAATTCGGTCAACAGCTGGAACGACAGCTTACGCTCCAAAAGCCAGCGCAGCACGTCGGGATCGAGAAAATTCCAGTTCCGTTCGGATTGCACCCAGGTGCCGTGACGGGGGCGGGCGCTGAGCAACCCCTTTGCCGTCAGCATCTTTACCGCCTCGCGCAGCACACTGCGGGAAACGCCATACTTTTCGCAAAGCACGGCTTCGATGGGGAAGGGGTTGTCCTCGGAATAGTGGCCGGTGACAATCGTGACGCCCAAGTCCTCCATTACCCGGAAGGTGAGGTTGGAGCCGGCCATTCCGCCCATCGAACCCGATTGTGATCCTATCCTGCCAGAACCTACCATCGTGGTGTTGCGCATAACCGAACCTTTTCGGTGCCGTCCGGCACACCTAAAACGAGTGTTCTGCTACAGGGGCGGCAGCCCTACGCGATTGGTAACGATACCAAACTCTTCCTGTGATCGCAAATGGCGTAAAGCTGCGCCCCTTAGTAGCAATGCTTCATTTCTTATTGCCGGGCAGGGTGCACACTGCGCCACGCTTGGCTGCTGCCGCGCAATCGACCAGTTCGAGCGACGCCTTGCTGCCTTCTTCGGGAATGTACGCAACCAGCCCCTTCGGCATCTGCGTGCAGGCGAACTCGACGACGTAGACCTTCTTGGCTGCGACCTGACCGAGCACATGGGTGGTCTGGTCGGTCGCATCGCAGGCGATCTTGTTCTTGGTCAGCGTGTCACGGAACGACTTGAGCGTCGGGCCGATGTCGCCGTTGTCCGACAGCTTGCAGGCCAGGCCGCGCTTGGCCGACTGGTTGCAGGTTTCGACATGCACCGGGATCGTCGCGCCGGGCAGGGCGACAATCATCATGTAGCCTTGACCGTTATCGCAAGCGACTTCATCGAACTCGATGTGGTTGGTGACGTTCTGGCCGGCCCAGCGATAGTCCTTGACCGTGCAATTGTTGCCTGAGGCGGTGAGCATCTTGCTAGCAACGGCTTTCAGATTGGCGTTGGCTGGCAGACGGCAGATTTCGGCCGGCTTGCGGCCGGCAGCAATATCGGCCTTTCGCGTTGCATCGGTCGCAAAACACGAGAAGCCATAGGGCTTGCCCGGGTTCTGCGAAATCAGGAAGTAGCCCATACCGTTGGTGCAAACGGCTTCGTAGGTTTCGGTGTTGACGGTTTTGCCGTCGACCGTTTCCGGTCCGGCGGCGAAGCGCATTGCGTCGATGACGTCACACGACAGCGGCATCGACTTGGCCAGCGCAATGGCGGCGGTCTTATCTTCAGCCAGCACGTCTTTCAGTGTCTTGCCGGCGGCCTTGTCTTCGTTGGTGAGGCGCTTGGCCTGAACGGCATAGTCCTGTAACTGGTTGAATTGGTCTTGGCTGAGCTGCCCTTGCGGGATGCCCATGGAAGTGCCGGAGGAAAGACCTGAACCTGGCGCCCCTTGAGCCAGCGCAGCTCCTGTAAACCCGATGACAGCGATTACCATTGCAGCCGTAGTCAATCCGATACGCATAATGTCCTCCCGCGACGTCTGATTTGACTGATTGATATGATGATAAAGCCGGGCGCCCCACGTTCAAGCGCAGAGCGTGATAAATGTAGATTTTGAGGATATTTTGTAGACATCAGGGGCGTCAACGGTAAGCGCTGTACTGAACGAATTGTCGCGCCCAAATGGGGTGCCGCATTTTTGCCGTAATTACTTTCGAGGTGGTCTAAACGAGACCTCTCATCCAGGGCCGGAACCTGCGGCGCCACGCCAGATTGCAATTCGTTTTGATCAATTCTAACTTTCATATTATGATGTTGGGAAATCGCCCGGTCCGGACCTGGATCAGCCTGGTGGTCGCAGTGGTGTTTGTCATCGCAGCGATGCCGGGGTCGATGGCTATGCCCGCACCGAAGCCAATGTCCCACGCTGCCCTCGCTATGGTGATGAGTGGTACGTACGATTGTTGCGCCCACGCGGCGACGCCCGCGAAGACGCCGAAGACCAGCGATGATCCCTGCAAAAGCATGGCGGTCTGTTTCGGTCTCCTGTCGTGCTGCGGCATCGCCGCGCTGCCAGCCTGTTATGTCGCGATCCTCAAAACCGCGACCGGGGCATCGGTGCCCCTGACACATCAGTCCGTATCGGGATTATCCGTTCCGCCTGACGATCCGCCTCCGATCGCCGGATGATGGCGTGCGCCCGTTCGGGCGCGCTTTCGCACATCTGAAGTTTTTGCGATCCGTTCTGGGTTTCGGCCCAGGCGAGGAGGATTTCATGAATCGCATTCTGTTTTCGGCGCTGGCTTTTCTGCTGGCGTTCAGCGCCGCGTCGGCCGGCCCCGTGTTCAAACTGCTCGATCCGGCGGTGACGTCGGGCGTGGTGCAGAAAGTCCGTCTACAGATCGTTGACGGCGGCAAAGTGATGACCATCTCCAATCCGCAGGTGCGGGTGGATATGGGTCCCGACGCGATGGCCGACATGACAGTCGTTGCGAAAGTGTCGGTCGTGAACGGTACGGTGGTCGTAGAAACCAATCTCAGCGCCCCGGGCCACTGGGCCGTCAGCATCAGCGGAGTCGTGAACGGCAAGCCCGTTAGGGGCAGCGTCGTTGTTACGGCCAAGAAAAAGAGCGCGGAGGCGGCATCGCCGCCTCCCGCCACCCGCAAGATTTTGTATTACCGCAACCCGATGGGACTCAACGACACCTCGCCGGTGCCGAAGACGGACGCCATGGGTATGGCCTACGTTCCGGTCTATGCCGACGAGCAGGCGCTGAAGCCGGGCACCATCCGCCTTACCACCGAAAAGATGCAGCGCGCCGGCGTGCGCACCAGCGACGTGACGCGCAGCGCGCTTGCCAAAACCGTGCGGGCGTCGGGCACGGTTGCCGCCGACGAGACCCGCCAGGCCGTGCTCTCCGCCCGCTTCACCGGCTTCGTCGAAAAGCTTTATGTCGCGCAAACCGGGGACGTCGTCCGCGCCGGTCAGCCGTTGATGCGGGTGTGGGTCGAAAGTCCCGAACTGTTGATAAAAGAAGCCGATTACATCGGCTCGCTGGCGTCGGGGCAACCCGATCATGCTGCCTCGGCCGCATCGTTGCTGCGCCAGTTCGGCGTTTCCCAAAGCGAGCTGACCGCAATGGCCAAATCCGGCATTCCGACGCGCAGCCTCACCATCGTGGCGCCCGCGTCCGGCACCGTGATGGAAAAGGCCGCCGTGCAGGGCATGCATTTTGCCACTGGCGATACGCTGTTCAAGACCACCGAGTTGTCCCGCGTCTGGGTCCTGGCCGATCTGTCGGAGCGCGATCTTGCCGCCGTCAAGAAAGGCCAAAAGGCGTCCGTCCATTTCCGCGATGCGCCATCGGAGTCGTTCGAAGGTACTGTGCTGCTGGTCTATCCGCAACTCGATCCCGCCACGCGCACGGCTAAGGTGCGCATCGCCGTCGCCAATCCGAACGCGCGGCTTCGCATCGGCCAATATGCCGACGTAACCATCGCCGTGCCGTCGGCGAGTGGCAGCGTGCTGACCGTTCCGGTGGCCGCCGTGGTCGATGACGGCACGCGGCAGGTCGCGTTCGTCGCCAAGTCGGGCGGCTTGTTCGAGCCGCGGGTCGTCAAACTCGGCGCCCGCAATGCCGATCGTGTCGAAATTCTCGCCGGGCTCGCCGAAGGCGAACGCGTGGTGTCATCGGGCAATTTCCTGATCGATGCCGAAAGCAATTTGCAGGCCGCCATCAAAACCTTCGGACCAAAGAAATGATTGCAAACGTCATCCGTTGGTCGGCGAGCCATTGGGGTTTCGTTCTGATCGGCACCTTGGTCGCGGTGCTGGCCGGCATTATCGCGGTCAGCCGCATTCCGCTCGATGCCATTCCGGATTTGTCGGATACGCAGGTCATCATCACCACCGATTATCCCGGCCAGGCGCCGCAGGTGGTGGAAGATCAAGTCACGTTCCCGCTGACTTCGGCTTTGCTCAGTGTGCCGAAAGCCAAGACGGTGCGCGGTGTGTCGTTTTTCGGCGTCTCGTTCATCTATGTGATTTTCGACGAGGGCACCGACGTCTATTGGGCGCGCTCGCGGGTGCTGGAATATCTGAACGGCGCATCCGGCAAGTTGCCGTCAGGCGTGACACCGACCCTTGGACCCGATGCGACCGGCGTCGGCTGGGTCTACGAATATGCGCTGACCGGCGACAAGCTCGATCTGGCGCAGCTGCGCTCGTTGCAGGATTGGCATTTGCGTTATGCCCTGGCCAAGACCGAAGGCGTCGCGGAAGTGGCTTCGGTCGGCGGTTTCGTCAAGCAATATGCGGTAGTCGCCGATCCGGCGCGGATGAAAAGCTACGGCATATCGCTGGGGCAGATTCGCGATGCGGTGATGAACGCCAACACCGACGTCGGCGGCCGCACTATCGAAGTTTCCGAAACCGAATTCATGATCCGTGGCCGCGGTTATATCAAATCGCCCGCCGATCTCACCGACGTCGTGCTCAAGGCCAAAGACGGTACGCCGGTCACCCTCAGCGCCATCGCCCATGTCGAAACCGTGCCTGACGAACGGCGCGGTCTCACCGAATTCAATGGCGAAGGCGAGGTTGTTTCCGGCATCGTGGTGCAGCGTTACGGCGCCAATGCGCTCAATGTCATCAAGGCGGTGAAGGCGCGTATCGCCGATGTGGCGGCGAGCTTGCCGGAGGGCGTCAAGCTGCTGCCGGTCTACGACCGCTCGCAATTGATCGAACGTGCCATCTCGACGCTGAAATCGACCTTGTTCGAAGAAAGCGTCATCGTCGCGCTGGTGTGCTTCGTCTTCCTGATGCACGTCCGTAGCGCTCTGGTCGCCATTCTCACCCTGCCGGTGGGAATCCTGATCGCCTTCATCGCCATGAACGCGTTGGGGCTCGGTTCCAACATCATGAGCCTCGGCGGCATCGCCATTGCCGTCGGTGCCATGGTCGATGCGGCCATCGTGATGATCGAGAACGCCCACAAACGCCTCGAACGCGCCGGTCCTGAAGCGTCGCGCACCAAAATCCTGATCGACGCGGCGGTGGAGGTCGGCCCAGCGCTGTTCTTCAGCCTGCTGGTGATCACGGTTTCCTTCATTCCGATCTTCGCATTGCAGGAGCAGGAAGGGCGGATGTTTCATCCGCTGGCGTTTACCAAAAGCTTCGCCATGGCGGCGGCGGCGCTGCTCTCGGTGACGCTGGTGCCGGCGCTGATGGTGTTGTTCGTCCGCGGCAAGATTGCGCCGGAAGCCAAAAATCCGGTCAATCGCTTCCTGATCGCCGTTTATCGCCCGGTGATCGGCACCGTGCTGGCGCATCCGTGGAAAACACTTGGTTCGGCGGCGGCGGTGCTGCTGATCAGTCTTTATCCGGCGCTTCGCATCGGCAGTGAGTTCATGCCGACCCTCAACGAAGGCACGCTACTCTTTATGCCGACGACGCTGCCGGGGCTTGGCGTCACCAAGGCGGCGCAAATCCTGCAAACCCAGGATCGCCTCATCAAGTCCTTTCCCGAGGTGGAGTCGGTTTGGGGCAAGGCCGGGCGTGCCAATACCGCCACCGATCCGGCGCCGCTGGAAATGTTCGAGACCGTGATCAACCTCAAGCCGCAAGAGACGTGGCCCAAGGGCGAGAGCACCGATCAGCTTGTCGCCAAGCTCGATGCCGCGTTGCAGTTTCCCGGCATCTCCAATGCCTGGACCATGCCGATCAAGGCGCGCACTGATATGCTATCCACCGGCATCCGCACGCCCGTCGGGGTAAAAATCTACGGCAAGGATCTCGGCGAAATCGAACTTCTGTCGAAGGAGGTGGAAGCCGCAGTGCGTTCGGTTCCCGGAACGACATCGGCTTATGCCGAGCGGATCAACGGCGGCTATTACCTCGATGTGGCGCCCGACCGGGAACAGATCGCGCGTTACGGACTGTCCATCGCCGATGTGCTCGATACCATTGCGGGCGCGGTCGGCGCCAAAGTCGTGACCACGACGGTGGAAGGGCGTGAGCGCTACGACGTCGTGGTGCGTTTTCCGCGCGACGTGCGCAGCGATCCGCAAAGCCTCGCCGACAATACGCTGGTGTCGCTGCCCGGCGGCGGCGCCATTCCGCTTGGTGAAGTGGCGAAGATCACGCTGCCGCGCGGTCCCACCATGGTGCGCACCGAAGATGGCCAGCTCGTCAATTACGTCTATGTTGATTTCCATGGCCGCGATCTCGGCAGTTATGTTGCCGATGCGCAGCGCGCCGTGGCCGCGAAGGTGAAATTCCCGCCTGGCTATTATGTGCGCTGGAGCGGTCAGTTCGAATACCTCGAACGGGCCACTGCGCGACTGCGGATGGTCGTACCCGCGACACTGGTAGTGATCTTGTTCTTGCTCTGGCTGAATTTCCGCAAAGTGAGCGATACGTTGATCGTAATGCTGTCGCTGCCGTTCGCGCTGGCGGGCGGGTTCTGGCTGATGTGGGCGATGGGCTTCAACATGAGCGTGGCGGCGGCGGTCGGCTTTATTGCGCTCGCCGGAGTTGCGGCGGAAACCGGCGTCGTGATGTTGATCTACCTCAATCACGCGCTGGACGAGGCGCGGGCGCAGGGCCCGCTCACCACAAGCACCATGATCGCGGCGGTGATGGCGGGTGCGGTCGATCGGGTGCGGCCGAAGATGATGACGGTGACGGCGATCATGGCAGGCTTGGTCCCGATCCTATGGGCGTCGGGCACTGGCGCCGAGATCATGCAGCGCATCGCCGTGCCGATGATCGGCGGCATGGTGTCGTCCACCATCTTGACGCTAGCGGTGATCCCGGCGCTGTTCTTCCTGGTGCATTCGGCAATGGAGAAGCGCCAGAAACATTGAATCGCGGGCGCGGCGGGTCTACCTTCCGAGGACGGACGATCCCGGAGGAATTTGCATGCGTAGAATCGCGCGGTTTGGGGCTGGGCTGGCACTATGCCTCGTCTTTGCGGCACCGGTGGCGGCCAAAGACGTGGTGGCGGGCCAGGGCTATCTGCCGCCCGGTGCGATTGACGTCATGGCCGTACTGCCGCCGGCGCCGGTCGCGGGCGAGGCGCGTTATGAGGCCGACCGGGCGATCTTCAAATCCACCCGACGCTTGGTTGGAACGCCGCGCTGGGATATGGCGTCCAAGGACGTGAGCTGGAAAGATGCCGACATGCTGGCCGATTTTTCCTGCGCTCTTGGCGTGGCGGTGACGCCCGCGCAGGTGCCGCACATCTTGAAGCTCCTGACCAAGGCTGGCAGAGACACGCAGAGCCAGACCAACATCGCCAAGCAAGCGAACAAGCGGTTGCGCCCATTCCTGATCGATGCGGGCGAAACTTGCGAATCCCAGCCCGATCTCGCCAAGAGCTATGATTACCCGTCGGGGCACACCACGGGAGGCTGGACCTGGGCGCTGGTGCTGGCTGATGTCGCGCCCGGTCGCGCCTCGCAAATTCTGGCCCGCGGCCGCGCTTATGGCGAAAGCCGGATCGTATGCGGGGCCCACAATTCCAGCGCAGTGGAAGGCGGCCGCTTGTCGGCAACCGTGACCATGACGGCAGTGCGTTCTACCGCCACCTATCAGCGCGATCTCAAGGCGGCGCAGGCCGAGTACAAGGCGCTGAAGAAAGCCGCGCCCACAACATGCGAAGCCGAGCAGGGACTGGTGTCGCAGAACATCTTCGCACCGGTGCCGTAACCATTAAGAGATATTCTTAAGCGACGATGGGCTTGGTGGCGTTCTTTTCGGCGGTTAGCACCAATTCGGCCGTCAGCAAAGCCTCTTCCTGGTTCTGCGCGTGATCGGTGCGGTCGAGAATGTCGCGTACGAACAACGGTCCGAACGGCAAGATCACGCCGTTGCAGTCGATGTAGCGCACACCTTTTTTGTCGACGATGAAAAGGTGGTTGCCGCCCTTGCGTCCGGCAATGTCGACGTATTTGCGCAGCTCGATGGAACCTTCGGTGCCGACCAGGAACAGCCGTCCGTCGCCCCAGGTCGAGAGGCCATTGGGCGTGAACCAATCGACGCGGATATAGCCGGTGCCGCCGTTGCCGACCGCAACCATGTCGCCGAAATCCTCGAATTCCGGGTACTGCGGGTGAGCGACGTTGCCGGCCTGTGAGGCCACGACGCGTGCGGTGGTGGACTTGGTGAAATAGAGGAACTGCTCGATCTGATGCGAGCCGATGTCGGTGAGGATGCCGCCGTAGCGTGCCTTGTGCCAAAACCATTCGGGACGCGCGCCGGCGTCGGCATTGCCGATCCGGTGCGGTGCGAGGTTGACGGTCTGGATCACCTTGCCGATGGCGCCTTGCTCGACCAGATACCCGGCTTGGATCGCCGCTTTCACTTCCAGGCGCTCGGAATATAGGATGGCGAACTTGCGTTTGGTCTCGGCGACGGTCTTGCGCACCTCGGCAAGCTGATTCAGCGTCGTGATCCCCGGTTTGTCCGAGAGATAGTCCTTGCCCGCTTTCATCACCCGGATGCCAAGCGGGGCGCGCAGGTCGGGAATGGGGGCGCCGCAAACAAGTGTGATCGACTTGTCGTTCAGGATTTCGTCTTCGCTCTTGGCCAGCGTAATGTCGCCAAACTGTTTCTTGAAATCGGCGATCGCTTTGGGATCGGTGGCGTAGAATTTGACCAGCTTGCCGCCGCCGCGCTGCACCGCTTGGGTGATGCCGAAGATGTGATAGTGGTCGAGACCGATCACCGCGAATTTGATGGTCTGTTTGGCGAACGGGGCGGGGTCGAAGCCGGCGGGCGCGGTTTCGGTCGTGGTGCCCGGTCCAGGCTCGGCGAAGGCGGGCGCGGCCAAGCCGCCGATGAGCCCGGCGGTCCCGGCACTGAGCAACACGTTACGGCGATTGACCGAATCGATCATGGGACGTCCCTCCGAAGTGCGCCCTGGCGGGGGCTCGCATGTATGTTGGCGGTATCCAACACCAGCATAGACCCGTACCCCGGAACACGGCAATTTGTCTGCGATTTCAAGGCACCGGGCCGGTCCGGGCGATTTCCCCAAGCGGTGGCATTTCCGCGTCCAGAGGGCGCCTTGCGTCGATCCACGCTTGATCCTAACTCAGGGCGGCCTTGGGAGTCTCAGAACATGGACGGCGTCACACTGGTTGATCATCCGCTGGTTCAGCACAAGCTCACCATCATGCGGAAAAAGGAGACGTCCACCAAGCAGTTCCGGGAACTGCTCAACGAAATCGGCATGCTGCTCTGTTACGAGATCACGCGCGAGTTGCCGGTCGAATTGATCGATATCGAGACGCCGCTGTCGCCGATGAAGGCGCCGTCGATCGAAGGCAAGAAGCTGGTGTTCGCGCCGATCCTGCGCGCCGGCATGGCGTTCCTGGAAGGGATGCTGAATCTGGTGCCGTCGGCGCGCGTGGCGTTCATCGGTCTTTATCGCGATCCCAAGACCTTGAAGAGTGTTGAATACTACTTCAAGGCGCCGGAAGACGTTGCCGAGCGTTTGGTCATCGTGATGGACCCGATGCTGGCCACCGGAAATTCGTCGATCGCCGCCGTCGACATGTTGAAGGATCGCGGCGTCAGCAATTTGCGACTGATGTGCCTGCTCGCGGCGCCCGAGGGCCTGGAAAAGTTCCACAAGGCCCACCCTGACGTCCACATCTGGACCGCCGCGATTGACGATCACCTCAACGACCACGGCTACATCGTGCCGGGCCTGGGTGACGCCGGTGACCGCATGTTCGGGACGAAGTAGGCCGCGCCGTCCGTCAGGCTGCGGAAAATACGTATAAGTAGTTTCCACAGGTCTCGCCGTCGGCGCGGACCCGCGCAACACCGTAAAAATCAAAATGAAGATTTGATTGACACGCGCGCGGGCTCAACTTCTCGGCGCGAATTCTCCGAAGATACGGATATCCGTAAACGCCCTCTAAAATGAACTTCGGCATTACCATGGGTGTCGTTCGAGTTTTTCGGAGCACAAGCCATGGCATTCAAGGACATTTCGGTCAGCAAAAAAGTGATTGGTGCGTTCTCCGTCGTTCTCGTTGCGACTCTCGCGTTGGGCCTGTTTTCCGCAAATCGGCTGTCTAACGTCAGCTCCGCTGCCACCGATGTCAGCGGTAAGTGGATGCCGGCGGTCGCGACGATCGGCCAGCTCGAATATGCCGCCGCGCGGCTGCGCTCGTGGCAGGGGGCAGCGGTCAATTTCGACACGCCCGAGCTTCAGGCGAATGGCGCCAAGAATCGTGCCCAGTTGGCTGACAAGGTCACGAATCTCGTGCAGAAGCTGCGCAACGCCGCTACCGACTCCGAAGAAAAGGCTGTTGTCGAACGTATTGCGGAGACTTGGGAAATCTATTTGCCGCTGGAGCAGAAGGAAATCGAGATCCTAAACGCCCAGGGCAAGGATGTGGCATTCAAATACTATTTTGCCGACATGATGCAGCCCTTCACCGCCTTCAAGGATGCGTTCGAAGCCGGTACCAAATTCTATACCGAGCGCGGCGATGCGACCGGCAAACATGGCCGCGAAACTGCCCGTACGGCAGACATTCTGATCTTCGTGGTTCTGGGTGCGGCTGTCGCATTATGTTTGTTCGCCGGTTACGTGCTCATCGGCGCGGTTTCCAAGCCGCTCCGCGCCATGACCGATGCGATGGGTGAACTCGCCGCCGGTCGGCTCGATGCACATGTTCCGCATGCGGACCAGCAGGACGAAATCGGCAAGCTCGCCGCGGCCATGACCACGTTCAAAAACCAGCTTGCGGCGGCGGAGCGCTCGAAGGCCGAGCAGACCAAGCTGATCGTCGAGAGCATCGGCACGGGTCTGTCGGAAGTTGCCAAGGGCAATCTCACCCATCGCGTTGCGGCCGATCTTGTCGGGCCGTTCGCGCAGCTCAAGCAGGACTATAACGACGCCATCGAGCGTCTGCAGGACACTTTGCGCGGCGTACTGGATTCGACGCACGAGATCGCCAACGGCGCCAGCGAAATTGCCACCGCTTCCGACGACCTGTCGCGCCGCACCGAGCAGCAGGCGGCCGCCCTCGAAGAAACCGCCGCGGCGCTCGAAGAAATCACCGCGACGGTCAAAATGACCACGGCCAACACCAAGGATGCGACCGTTAGCGTTTCGACCGCCAAGAACACGGCGGAAGAGGGCGGCCGCGTGGTCGAGACCGCCATCCGCGCGATGGACGCCATTGCCCAATCCTCCAAGCAGATCACCGATATTATCGGCGTGATCGACGAGATCGCCTTCCAGACCAACCTCCTTGCCCTCAATGCGGGCGTGGAAGCGGCGCGGGCGGGTGAGGCCGGCCGGGGCTTTGCCGTGGTCGCGTCGGAAGTACGCGCGCTCGCCCAACGTTCGAGCGAGGCCGCCAAGCAGATCAAGTCGCTTATCAACACCTCAAGCGCACATGTCGGCGACGGCGTGAAATACGTTGGTGAGACCGGGGATGCCTTAAAACGCATCGTCGAACAGGTCGTGCAGATCAACGCGCTCGTTAAAGAGATGGCCGGGGCCGCCGAGCAGCAGGCGACCGGCATCGAAGAAGTCAATTCGGCGGTCGGCGAGATGGATCAGGTCACCCAGCAGAATGCGGCGATGGTCGAAGAGTCGACGGCCGCCTCGCGCAATCTGGCTAGCGAAACCCAGACGCTTACGGGTCTCATCGGCTTCTTCAAGGTCGGTAATATGGCGCGTGCCGAGCCGGTAACGGAACGCCGTGTCGTGCGCGTCCCGGTCAAGCTGGTTGCAAGGCCTGTGGTCGTGGCTCGCGGCGTCAAGCGCGCAGCGGCCGGTGGCGGCGGCCGGGCGGCGGCGGCAAAGCCGGGCGATTGGACGGAATTCTAGGGTCATGACCATACAAACCTATGAGCGCGCGTCGAACGAAGGCGTCAGGCAGTACATCAAGTTCCTCGCCACCGGCCTGGAATACGCCACCGATATCATGGGTGTGCGTGAAATCCGGGGCTGGACCGAGACGACGGTGGTTCCGCATACGCCCGATTACGTCCGCGGCGTGATCAATTTGCGCGGCATCGTGTTGCCGGTGATCGATCTCAAGGCCCGCCTCGGTTTGGGAATGACCGAGGCGTCGTCCTCGCACGTCATCATCGTGTTGGAGAGCGGCGAACGCATCACCGGCATTCTGGTCGATGCGGTGCTCGATATCTTGTCGATGGCGAAGGATCAAATCCAGCCGATCCCGCAAATCGTGCGCGAGAGCGGTAACGATTATGTCGAAGGCATCGCAGTGCTCGATGGCAAGCTGGTGACGCTGCTCGGCGTCGATAAGCTGACGGCGGAAATGGACGCCTTCGGTTAAGTCGCTTCAGATGTTGTGCACCGCAGATGCCGCCACCGCATGGCTACCCGCTTTGGCGAAACGGCGATAGAGATCGGCGTATTGCCGGCCGCTTTTGGTCCAGGAACAATCGGCGCGCATGCCTTGCTCTTGCAGGGACTTCCAGACCTTGCGGTTGGCGTAGCGTGTGATGGTGTGCTGCAGCGCCGTTGTCAGACTTTCCCGCGTCACGCCGTTGAAGAGGAAGCCGGTGCCGACGCCTGCATTCACCGCCGCGTCATTGGCGTCGATGATGGTATCGGCCAGTCCGCCGGTATTGGCCGCCACCGGCACGCAGCCGTAGCGCAAACCGTAAAGCTGGGTCAGGCCGCAGGGCTCGAAGCGCGACGGGATCAGGATGGCATCGGCGCCGCCTTGCATGAGATGCGACAACGCCTCGTCGTAGCCGATGGTGACGCCGATCTTGCCGCGATGTTTGTTCGAGGCGGCAATGAACGCGGTTTCGAATTTGGTATCGCCGGAGCCGAGCAGGGCCAGCCGCCCGCCCATCGCCACCAGGTCGTCGGTGAGGTCGGCCAGCACGTCCATGCCCTTTTGGGTGGTCAGGCGGCTGATAACGCAAAAGATCGGACCGAACCCTTCGGCCAAGTTATAGATTTTTTCCAGCATGCGCCGGTTCTGGCGGCGAAGATGTAGCGTGCGCGCGTCGTATTGCGCCGCCAGATTCGGATCGGTCGCCGGATTCCACACATTGGTGTCGATGCCGTTGACGATGCCGAAGACGTGGTCCTTACGCGTCTTGATCAGACCCTCTAGCCCCATGCCGAATTCCTTGGTGCGGATTTCCTCGGCGTAGGTGGGGCTGACGGTGGTGATGGCATTGGCGGTGTGCAGGCCGGCTTTCAAGAAACCGACGCCGCCGAAATACTCCACGCCCTCGATCGAATAGGCGCGTTGCGGCAGGCCGAGATGGGCAAAGGTTTCGATCGGGAACCAGCCGGGGAAGGCGATGTTGTGGATCGTCACGATGCTCGGCACGGCCGATCCATCGTAATGCAGATAGGCCGATGCCAGCGCGCCTTGCCAGTCGTGGCCGTGCACGATGTCGACACCCAGCCCACCGGCGCGCCCTTCGGCGAGATCGGCCGCGGCCCGTCCCAGCACGCCATAGCGCAGCCAGTTGTCGGGCCAGTCCTTGCCGGTGGTGGGATCGAGATAAGGCCCGCCATCGCGGCCATAAAGCTCCGGCGCATCGAGCACGATGACGTCGAGGCCACCGGCGGTTCCAGCGATCAGTTTGGCTTCGACGCCGAGGAGGTCGGGATAGGTGTGCAGAATCTCGCCGCGTTGCAGCGCCTTCATCACCTTTTTGTAGCCGGGAATGAGCGTCGTCACCGCCACGTCATAAGGCTTCAGCGCTGCTGGTAGCGCTCCCGCCACGTCCGCCAGCCCACCGGTCTTCACCAGCGGATAGGCTTCGGAGACGACGGAAAGGGCTCGGAGGCTCATTGGGGGCTCATGAAAAACTCACGTCAGCCGGTCGATCATCGTCTGGGTGATGAGGCAGATGCCTTTTTCGGTGCGGCGGAAGCGCTGGGCGTCGAGCTTGGGATCTTCGCCGACCACCAGTCCTTCCGGAATGACGACGTCACGGTCGAGCACGACGCGGCGCAGGCGCGCCGAGCGGCCAATCTTGCAGCGCGGCAGGATCACGGCGTCTTCCAAGACCGAAAACGAATTCGAGCGCACGCCGGTAAAGCACAGGCAACGGCGCAAATGCGAGCCGGAGATGATGCAGTCGCCCGCCACCAGCGAGGCCACCGCCGAGCCGCGCCGGCCTTCGAGGTCGTGCACGAATTTGGCGGGCGGGGTGATCTCGGCATAGGTCCACAAGGGCCAAGTCGTATCGTAGAGATCGAGCTTCGGCACCACATCGGTGAGATCGGTATTGGCTTCCCAATAGGCGTCAATGGTGCCGACATCGCGCCAATAAGGTTCGGCCTCGGCACTGGCGCGGACGCAGGAGTCGGAGAATTTGTGCGCCACCGCTTTGCCGTTTTTGACCAGGTAGGGAATGATGTCCTTGCCAAAATCGCGGGTCGAACCGGTAGTGGCGGCGTCGCGCCGAAGCTCCTCGAACAGCCGCTTGGTGCGGAAAACATAGATGCCCATCGAAGCGAGGCAGGTATCGGCCTTGCCCGGAATGGTCGGCGGGTTGGCGGGCTTCTCGACGAAATCGGTAATCACGGATTTGTCGTCGACCGCCATCACGCCGAAACCCTTGGCCTCGGCCTTGGTGACTTCGAGACAACCGATGGTCACGTCGGCGCCGGATTCGACGTGCTGCATCAGCATCAACTCGTAATCCATTTTGTAGACATGGTCCCCGGCGAGGACGACCATGAACTCGGGATTGTAGCTCTCGATGATGTCGATGTTCTGGTACACGGCGTCGGCGGTGCCCTGATACCACAGGCCTTCGGTCACGCGCTGCGATGCCGGCAGGATGTCGAAGCTTTCGTTGCGTTCGGAGCGGAAGAAGTCCCAGCCTTGCTGGAGGTGGCGGATCAGCGAATGGGCTTTGTACTGGGTCGCTACGGCGATGCGGCGGATACCGGAATTGACCGCGTTCGACAGCGCAAAGTCGATGATTCTGGCCTTGCCGCCGAAATAGACGGCGGGTTTGGCCCGCTTGTCGGTGAGTTCATTGAGACGGGCGCCTCGTCCCCCGGCGAGAACGTAAGCCATTGTATCGCGCGCCAGCGGGTGTCTGCGCTCCATAAGCATTTACTCCCTCGGGCACGCCTGAAGGCAGCTCCGGTATCATCTTTCGGATCATCACTAGCACACAGTGCGATCGTAAAGGCAGGGTTCGCCCCACTTTTTTTGGCTAATTCGGGCCGGTTGGGCAGCCAAAGGGGAGGCTGCCCACCACCTCGGCAGGCCCGCACTTTGGGCGGGGGAGGCGCTGGCGCTCCGGGAGTTCCAACATTCAACGCGCGCCGGACCAGCCTCAACCGCCGGTGGCTTTGTCCGGGCCCGGCAGTCAGGGTGCCGTCGTTAGAGTGCGTCGTTGTCGCGTTCGCCGGTGCGCACCCGCAAGGCGGAATCGAGGTTGGTGACGAAGATTTTGCCATCGCCGATCTTGCCGGTGTGGGCGGCTTTGCGGATGGCTTCCACCACCGCGTCAAGGCGCTCGTCGGGCACCGCTACTTCCAGCTTCAGCTTGGGAATGAAGGCGATGGTGTATTCGGCGCCGCGATAGACTTCCTTGTGGCCCTTCTGACGGCCGTAGCCGCGCACTTCCGACACGGTCATGCCTTCGGTGCCGGTGGCGAGGAGCGCATCGCGCACGACATCGAGGCGGTGCGGCTGGATGATCGCGATCACGAGTTTCATAGGGGTCTCCTCAACCGTTCATGTTGTAGCCAGTCTCGCCGTGGCTGGAGAAATCCAGGCCCTGGATTTCCTGTTCGCGGTCGATCCGCCATCCGGCGGTGGCTTTGACAAGCTTGATAATGAGGAAAGTCGCGACCACAGACCAGACCCCTGTTGCGATGACAGCTTCCACCTGGACGCCGAACTGGGCCCAGACCGGACGGGCGAGGGCCACCCCGCCGATGCCGAGCCCGGCGGCGAACGGCACCAAGAGGCTGCCGAGGGCGCCGCCGACGCCGTGCACGCCCAGCACGTCGAGGGCGTCGTCGACTTTCCACATCCGCTTCACCACCTGTACCGCGCCGTAGCAGACCACGCCGCCCGCGGCGCCCAGGAAGACCGCGCCTAGCGGCCCGACGAAGCCTGACGCCGGGGTAATGGTGGCCAGGCCCGCTACCGCACCGGTCACCGCGCCGACCAGGCTGGGCTTGCCGTACTTGATCCATTCAATCGCGACCCACACGCATGTCGCCGTCGCGGCCGCCAGATGGGTCGCCAGCATGGTCATGCCGGCATCGCTGCCTGCTTTGAGGGCACTGCCCGCATTGAAGCCAAACCAGCCGACCCACAGGAATGCGGCACCGACCATCACCATCCACGGCGCATGGGGCGGCTGTACCGCATGAGGGAAGCCGTGCCGTGGCCCCAGCATCCATGCCGCCAGCAGTGCCGACACACCGGCAGTCAGATGCACGACGATACCGCCGGCGAAATCCATCGTGCCGATCGCGCCGAAATAACCGCCGCCCCATACCCAATGGCACACTGGCGCATAAACGACGATCAGCCACAGCGCCGAGAACAGCAGCACGGCGCCGAATTTGATGCGCTCCACATACGCCCCGATAATCAATCCGGGCGTGATGATCGCGAACGTCATCTGGAACATCACGAACACGCTTTCGGGAATGGTCGTGCCGGGATGCGCCGCCGTGCGGGGCAGGTGCTGCAGAAACACCGCGCGCAAATCGCCGATCCAGGCGCCCGAGCCGGAGAACGCTTCCGAATAGACGAAGGCGAACCAGAGCAGCGAAACCATCGCCGCAATGGCGAAGGTCTGAAACAGCACCGACAGGATGTTCTTGGCCTGCACCAGGCCGCCATAAAAGAAGCCCAAGGCCGGCAGCATCATCAGCAGCACCAAGGCGCTGGAGATCATCAGCCAGGCGGTATCAGCTCCGTTGATCACTTTTCCCTCCCGCAGCAGTTCTTCTGCTTATTGAGCGGGCAAGATGCAAAAACACGCGCCGCCCGCAACGCGGCACATTGCCGTCAGAACGGGCAATAATCGTAGTCGCACAAATAGTATGCAATTGTTGAGGCATGTTGCCCGAAGTATGTGCAAATACGCCACATTTTTTCTCCGCGCGGCACACGCCGCGGGACGAACGGGGGATGCGAAGCCAATTTAATCCGCCGGAAACTCATGCCCCTGCGAACCACTCGCTCGCCATTTCCGGCGCAACCGCTTGTCCGCCCTCAATTTTGCACAGACTGCCGCACCCCCTTGTAGAATGCAGGAGGTTTCCCCATATCCGCTACATCCCAATAAGAGCATTCGGACGCGGGCTTGCCGTTTGCGGACGGCAAGCCACCAGAACGTTGCCCCCAAGATTGCGCTGAGACCGCCGAGCACAATCACGGTTTCCAGGGCGTATCAGGCGATCAGGTTCATGCGCTCAACATGGGAAGTTGAAATGTTCGCGCAGAAGCAGACGCCGGGCTGTACGCGTGGGTAGGGCCGTTGTCCGGCCTCTTGGATATAGACCTTCAGGATTTGGCCGTGAGTCGTGCCGCTTGGAGAAATCTCAAAAATCAGGCTTTCATAACCGTGCCACGCATCGGTTGAGATTTGAACCGGAGTACTGATACGGGCTGTGCCGGTAAGGAAACTTCTCGCGTTCAGTTTGTCGCAAAACTAGTTCACGATCATCTTCGAGTAGCGATCCTGGGCTGTGAATGTCCCTATGTCACCCATTTACTTGAATGCGGTCGGATCAGTGCCATCTATCGTACCGATGAAGAAGGTATAGGTAATTTCCGAACCGCTGTTGCTATTGGAACCGCTAAAAAAACGGCGCATCATACGTTTCATGGCAATCAATTCTAAGTGGCACTCTTAACTAGGCACCACTATTTATTGACAACTTCGTCGTACTTATGCCAACAACTATTGGAGTGTAGGAGTTATGAACTCCACAACCTGTTATCGGGGGCGGGACATTCCAAAGGTATGGCGCTACGCGCTTGAGGCAATCGCGCTTGGAAAAGCCGGGATTGCTGGGGCTGGTCTAGCGATAGCTCTTCTGGGAGCACTAGACATCATTTCTGCGGCAACGGCGATGCATTTGATGCATTACATCACCATACCGCTTCCCGCCGTTGCCACTGGTGGTGGTGTTATTGGCGTTATTGCATCGATCATTCTTAATAGATGACCGCGTGGTTTTTGTCCTTCGGCGATTATGCCTTCAAGATTCTATTGGGGCCAACCGACAAGGCAACGCTCGCAGGCTTTTATTGTGTCTACATTCTTGCCTACGTGATTGGGCACATCGTCTGGGACATAAAAACAACTAGGACTCCCGCCTTCCACTTCGGGCGTCTACGGGAAAAGACGGACGTACTTCATAGCGCCGTCACGATGACGTCGAGTTGGCTTCTTCTTCTCACGATTTGGCAGCCGGGTGTCGAAAAAATCACTAACGAAACTATGGTTCCCATAATCCTCGCGGGGTTCGCTGGGATTCTGTATGGATTTGGTAAACTTTGCCCGTACGATATTTGCGAACCTGTCTCGCCAACACCCGCAGGTGAGGCGAACTAGGCCTCAGTACTTGCCTCCGCTTGAGTATATCTGGAATTTATTCCTGTAAATCTGAGGCACTACCCGAGAATTGGAACTGCTGGACTGATCCGCCACGGCCCGCATTGGGCACCCTTTGCTCTGTCAGTTTACCCACGTACTGCTCCGTCTCGATTCCTCGAATCCGCGCACAAGCCCTGCGCCGCGGCCTGCTTGACTTGACCCTTCCCCGGTGGAAGCGTCCGGAAATGCTCAAGAACCAGCCTGTTTCCTCGAACGCGCCCGAGGGCGCCCGCGATCCCGGCGCGGCCTTCGACGCGGAGATGATCCACGCCGTCAGCGTCGACGAGGGCGAGGTTGCGCGCGCGGTCGCGGCGCTGGCCGGACGAGCCCCGCCCCCCGGCGCGGCACGGCTGGTGCAAGCCATTGCTGCTATCGATCTCACCACGCTGTCGAGCGACGACACGCCCGAGCGCGTCCGGGCCCTTTGCGCCAAGGCGCGCCAGCCCCTCAGCCGGGAGAAGCAGGCGGCGCTGGGCTGCGAGGGGCTGACGACCGCCGCGGTCTGCGTCTATCACGCCTTCATTGGGACGGCGCTGGAAGCCTTGGCCGGTACGGCCATTCCGGTGGCAGCGGTGTCGGCGGGATTTCCCCACGGCCTGTCGCCGCTCAGCGCGCGGGTTTTGGAGGTGGAAGAGTCGGTTGCTGCCGGGGCGCGCGAGATCGACATCGTCATCGACCGTTCGAAGGCCCTCACCGGCAACTGGCAAGGTGTCTATGACGAGGTGCGCGCTTTCCGCGAAGCCTGCGGTGACGCTCATCTGAAGGCCATCATCGGCGCGGGCGATCTTGGGAACTTGACCAATGTGGCGAAGGCGTCGGTCGTCTGCATGAGCGCGGGGGCGGACTTCATCAAAACCTCCACCGGCAAGGAGTCGGTCAACGCCACACCGGAATTCGCCCTGGTCATGGCCAGGACGATCGCCGATTGGCGCAAGACGACGGGTACCAAGGTCGGCTTCAAGGCCGCGGGCGGCATATCCAAAGCGGCGGAAGTGCCGATCTATCAGGCCATAATGCAGGACGTGCTCGGTGAAGAATGGCTTCAGCCGAACCTGTTCCGCATCGGTGCCTCCCGGCTCCTGGGCGATATCGTTGCGCAACTCGAACGGCAACCCTCCCCTTGAGGGCTGGGGTATCGCATATGGGCCTATTCCCTTCATGTCATGGCCCGCGACTGCGGGCCATCCAGGTCACACCGGCTCGGTCGTTTCAGATAAGCCAGAGTTCCCTGGTCCGAAGTGGAGCAACACCACCTGGGTCGCCCGCAGTCGCGGGCGATGACACCGCGGGGGGAGGCACCTCTCAAGGGGAGGGTGGAAAATCCGGACGCGGCAGAAGGACGACAAGAAGATGATCGACGACATGCTCACTCTGGCCCGCACCATGCAGTCCCGAGCCTATGCCCCTTATTCGAACTTCCACGTCGGGGCGGTGGTGAAGGGCGCCAATGGCAAGCTCTATGGCGGCTGCAACGTGGAAAACGCCGCTTATCCGGTCGGCAATTGCGCCGAGGCCTCCGCCATTGCCGCGATGGTCGGCGATGGCGAGACCCGCATAGTGGAAGCCTTGGTGATGGGCCCAGAAGGCGATCTGTGCACCCCCTGCGGCGCCTGCCGCCAGCGCCTGCGCGAGTTCGCGGCGCCCGACTTGCCGATCCATCTCGCCGACCCGACCGGGATCAAGCAAACCATCACCCTCGGCGAACTGCTGCCGATGTCCTTCGGCCCCTCGCACCTCGGGAAATAGCTGCATTCCCTTTCGGAGGTCACGATGACCTTTAGCCTAAACACATTGACCGGGCCGTGCCCCGTTTGTGGGACGCAATCGAACCGCTCTCCGAATGAGCAAGGAGAACTTGTAGATTGCTCGCAATGTGGAGATTTTGAGAAGCGGTATTCTCTGCAAAACAACGGATTTGGGTCACCAATCACCGACGAAAGATTGCGGGCGTTAGCAAGCCATTTGATACGCCAACTGCAGTCGGGCCCGTTAAGGCCGGTTCTTGGTCGTGAATTCTTCGAGTCCCTGCGTTACCGCGCGTTGCCCACTCCAATCGAAGCGATTGATAATTTTATCGTGCTTGTCGCTCAGGAGACACACGGTATGCCTGGGGAAGCGATGGGGCTCAATTACGATGATGGCGCGATCATCAGTACCATCGGTGTTTGTTCTGGCAGAGATGTAAGTTGGGTAATCGATAGCTTGCGAGCTATGGGTTATCTTGATGGAGCCTTTGGCGCGGCCTCCGGAGAAGTGAACTTAACAGTGAGCGGGTGGGCTCGCTTCGAGCAGATTACGTCTGCGAAAACAGCATCAAAATTCGCGTTTTTTGCTCGGCAGTTCGACAATCTCGAACTGGACGACGTTTTTGAGAAGTGTCTTCGCGATGCTGTTAAGAGCACTGGGTACGAACTTCGGACTGCCTCACAGAAGGCTGGGCCGGTCGATGCAATAATTGAGGACGAAATTCGTCGCTGTCGCTTTCTGCTCGCAGACTTGTCAGATGACAATCGGGGCGCCTACTGGGAAGCGGGTTTTGCTGAGGGATTAGGAAAGCCCGTCATCTATATCTGCCGGGATACCGACAAAGAAACCGGCGAGCCCAAGAAGACCCACTTCGACACAGATCACCGGCACACGGTTCGGTGGAACCTTGATACACTTGATGAGACTGCCAAACGGCTGAAAGCGGTCATCCGCAATACCCTTCTAGGGGATGCGAACCAGTCCGATGAATAGCAACTGTCCCGGCCCAGCCAGCAGGGAATGGAGATTGGGTATCTAAGTCATGCTCCCCCAAGAAATCATCCGCAAAAAGCGCGACGGCTTTGAACTGTCCGAGGCCGAGATCGCCGAATTCATCGCCGGGGTCACCGCCGGAACCGTCTCCGAAAGCCAAGTCTCGGCTTTCACCATGGCGGTGTTTTTCCGTGGCATGACCTTCCCGGAGCGGGTGGCGCTGACCCGGGCCATGACCCATTCAGGCACCGTGCTCGATTGGGGCGATTTCGGCCCGGTGCTCGACAAGCACTCCACCGGCGGGGTGGGCGACAAGATCAGCCTGATGCTGGCGCCGATGGTGGCGGCGTGCGGCGGCTTCGTGCCGATGATTTCCGGCCGCGGCCTTGGCCATACCGGCGGCACCCTCGACAAGATGGGCGCCATCCCCGGCTACCGCGCCCAGCCGGACCTCGCCACCTTGCGGGCGGTGGTCAAGCAAGTGGGCTGCGCCATCATCGGCCAGACCGCGGATTTGGCCCCCGCCGATCAGCGCATCTATGCGGTGCGCGATGTCACCGCGACGGTGGAATCCATTCCGCTGATTTGCGCCTCCATTCTGTCGAAGAAGATCGCCGCCGGACTGCAAGGCCTGGTGATGGACGTCAAACTCGGCAACGGTGCCTTCATGGAGAGTCTGAAGGACGCCACCGATCTGGCGGAAACTATTGTGAAAATTGCAGACGGAGCAGGGCTGTCCACCGCCGCGTTGCTGACCGATATGAACGAGGTTCTCGGCCACACTGCTGGTAATGCGGTGGAAGTCGCGGAAGCCGTCGACTACCTCACCGGCAAGCACCGTGAGCCCCGCCTACATGAGATCACCAAGGCTCTGGTCGGTCAGATGCTGGTGCTGGGCAAGCTTGCGGCAACACCTGAAGAAGGCGCGCTAAGAGCCCAGGCGGCTTTGGATTCCGGCAAGGCGGCGGAGAAATTCGCGGCTATGGTGGCGGCGCTGGACGGGCCGTATGATTTCCTCGATCGCCCGGAGCATTATCTGGCGACAGCGCCGGTGATAGTGCCGTTCCAGGCGCCGCGCTCCGGCTTCATCGCGGCGGAGAAGACCCGCGCCATTGGCCTGATCGTGGTCGATCTCGGCGGTGGCCGCCGCAAGACGACGGATGTTGTCGATATGGGGGTCGGTCTGTCGGGCTTCCTGCCGGTCGGCACCAAAGTCGCGGCGGGCGATACCTTGGCGCTGGTCCATGCCAAAACCGACGCCGATGCCGCCAAGGCCTGCGCGGCCCTCGCCGAAGCCATCACCATCGCCGATGCCGCGCCCGTGGCTCGCCCCCTGGTTCACGCGCGGGTGATATAGAAGCGCCATGACCCGTCAGGTATTTCGCGGAACGGTTTTTCATCTGCTGGGCGACCCCGACCAGGGCGCCGATGCCGCCGTCATTCATGAGGACGGCGCGCTGCTGGTCGAAGACGGCCATGTGGTGGAGGCTGGCACCTGGATCGACATCCAGCCACAGGTCAAGGGCGCTCCCGTCGAGCGGTTCCCGGACGGGCTGATCGTCCCCGGCTTCATCGACTGCCACGTTCATTTCCCGCAGGTCGACATGATGGCATCGCCGGGCGACCACCTGTTGCACTGGCTGTCGGCCTATGCCTTCCCGGCCGAAAGCCGGTTCCATCACGAGGATGTCGCGGCCGAGACCGCGCGTTTCTTCCTCGATCAGCTTCTCGCCAACGGCACCACGTCGGCGCTGGTGTTTGCCACCGCCCACAAGGTCTCGGCCGAAGCGCTTTTCGCTGAAGCCTTCCGCCGCAACATGCGTCTCATCACCGGCAAGGTGCTGATGGACGTGGGCGCTCCGGCCGGCATCTCCGACACCGCCGAGACCGGCTATATGGAATCCCGCGCTCTGATCCGCGACTGGCATGGTAAGGGGCGGCTAGGATACGCGGTGACGCCGCGGTTCGCGCTGACCTCGAGCGAGCGCCAGTTGGAACTGGCCGGGCGGCTGGTCGCCGATCATCCCGGCGTCAAGTTGCACACCCATTTGTCGGAGAATGTCGAAGAGGTCGAGGCGGTGCATCGCCTTTATCCCGAATGCCCCGACTATCTCGGCGTCTATGAGAAGTTTGGGTTGGTGTCGCCGCATTCCGTCTTCGCTCACTGCCTGCACCTGACCGCGTCGGAATGGGTTCGGATGGGTAAGTCGGGTGCCAACATCGCCTTCTGCCCGACGTCGAACCTGTTCTTGGGCTCCGGGCTGTTCAACCTGAAAGCGGCGGAAACGGCCGGCGTTCGCGTCGGGCTCGGCACCGATGTCGGCGCTGGTACCAGCCTGTCGCTGCTCGCCACCATGAACGAGGCCTACAAGGTCTGCCAATTGCAGAAGCGGCATACCACGGCATTCAAGCTGTTCTATCTCGCCACACTGGGCGCGGCACGCACGCTGCGGCTCGACGACAAAATAGGAAATTTCGTTTCTGGCAAGGAAGCGGACTTTTTGGTGCTCGACGTCAAGACCCTGCCGCTCGCCAAGCGCCGCTGGGAGCATACGACCACCTTCGCCGAACGCCTCTTCGCCCTCGCCATGCTGGGCGACGACCGCGCCGTGGCGCGGACCTATGTGGCGGGAAAATGCGTGCATGAGCGCGACAAAAGCAAAAATATCAACGCTGCTGCGCGGCCAAAGCACACTGAAGAGTGGGACGATCTCTGACGAACTGTTGCCACCTTGCGCCGACTCTGGCACCTTTTGTCATGGACCACTTCATCGCCCAACTCCCGAAAGCCGAACTCCATCTCCACCTCGAAGGCAGCTTCGAGCCCGAGTTGATGTTTGCCATCGCCCGGCGCAACAAAGTGGACATTCCGTACCAGTCCGCCGCCGAAGTCCGCGCCGCCTATCGTTTCGCGAATCTGCAGGATTTTCTCGACATCTATTACGCCGGGGCTTCGGTGCTACTGCACGAGCAGGATTTCTACGATCTGACGCACGCCTATCTGAAGCGTGTGGCCGCCGACAACGTCCGCCATGTGGAAGTCTTCTTCGATCCGCAGACCCACACCAGCCGCGGCGTGCCGTTCGCGACAGTGATCGATGGCATCTGGCGCGCGCTTCAGGACGGCGAAGCCGAATTCGGCATCACCTCGAAGCTGATCTTGTCGTTCCTGCGCCATCTGCCGGAAGAAGCCGCGTTCGAGACCTTCAAACAGGCCGAGCCGTATCTTGATCGCTTCGTTGCCGTGGGCTTGGATTCATCCGAAGTCGGCCATCCGCCGGCGAAATTCGCCAACGTCTTCGCCGCGGCGCGCGCCGCCGGTCTCAAAATCGTCGTGCATGCGGGCGAGGAGGGGCCACCAGATTACGTGTGGGAAGCGCTTGACGTGCTCAAGGTCGATCGCATCGATCACGGCAACCGCAGCCTCGAAGACCCCAAACTGGTCGAGCGCATTGTTAAAGACGGCTTGACGCTGACCGTCTGTCCGTTGTCGAACCTGAAGCTCTGCGTCGTGGAGGACCTCACGCAGCACCCGATCAAGCGCATGCTGGAACTCGGCCTAAGGGCAACAGTGAATTCCGACGATCCGGCGTTTTTCGGCGGTTATGTCGGCGACAATTTCCGGGCGATTGCGGCGGCGTTGCCGCTGACGCGCGCCGATCTCGTGACGCTCGCCGCCAACAGCTTTGCCGGCTCCTTCCTCAGCGACGAAGAAAAAACCAAGCACATCGCCGCCGTGTACGCCACGTACTGATTACGCCGCTTTGGATAGGGCGTGGGGATCGCAGCGATCCGCTTGCAAGTGTTGCGGCGGTTCATGCACCTGCGGGCGCGGTATCACGAACTCGGCGCGTTCGCGTTCGTCCAGTGCTGCCAGCAAATCCCGTTCCAGTTCCGCCATCAATTGGGCGATGGCCCGGCGCCAGTGCTCTTCGGCGCGGCCTTCGGGCCGTCCTTCCATTTCCCAGATTGCATGACTGCGGAGGCGGATTTTCTCTTCGCCTATGAGTTGCTCGAGTCCCATCGCCTTATCTCCCAGACACAATCATCCTGCCGCGCGTCACGCCGCCACTTCGTCCCCCTCCAGTTTCTCATCGCGCCCGGGCGCCACACCGGTTATCTCCCGGTACAGCTCCATATAGATCCCGGCACTCCGGTCCCAGCCGAATTCGCGGGTCATGGCCTGCAATTGCACCAGCTGCCAATGTAACGGATCGCGATAAAGCGCCAGTGCACGCGACAACGCCGTAACCATACCATCAGACGTTGGATCATTAAAGACGAAACCGCTCGCCGTACGTGC
>WSSedL1CaDRAFT_10000207_pt1 | contig 40936 bp, 34 predicted proteins | sample WetSurSL1Cattail_FD_9464 | JGI IMG/M metagenome (IMG submission 9464)
CGCTCGACAGCCTTATGCTTGCGGCGGGCATGAAGGCTGAGGTACACGCGCTTTCGCCGTGACGTACCAGCCGATCCGGTGGGATAGAAAATTCATCGCAGCGGCGATCGCAGGCGGCCAGTTATCGCCGAGCTGGTGGACCGAAATATCCTCGATCGCAAAATCATGCAGCAACGCCCGCAGCTCCCGGCGTCCGTAGAGACGGACATACGGCTTAATTGTAATGCCGTCGGCACCCAACTCAACGGTCGCCTTCAACCCGTCATAACCCAGCTGCCAAAGTCCGCCGTTCCAAATCCCGCGAACCAAAAGCATTAGATGCGGCAACGACCACTTGTGGTACAGCGCCACCATGAACAATCTGCCCGGCTTCAGGACGCGACGGATTTCCGCCAATACCCGTTCGATCTCGGGGATGTGGTGCAGTACGCCGAAGGAATAGACACAATCGAACGACGCATCTGCAAACGGCAATGCCACCGCGTCGGCCCGCCGGAAATCTGCCTTAAACCCGTGCAGCTCGAAATTACGCCGCGCCAGTTCGAGATGGGCATCCGTGATGTCGACGCCAAAACATTCTGCCCCACCCTTCGCGAACTGGAGCAGGTCGCTGCCTTGCCCCATGCCGATTTCCAGAACCTTCTGGCCGCCAAAGCGGCCGTAACCGAAATACTCCGGCGTCCACGACTGAATCGCCAATCGATAGGCGACCACACGCTCGAAATACTTCAGCGTTCCGGCCTCTTCTCCAACGGCTCCGCAAGGATGTGCGTTCCACTGTGCTTGAGCATTGACCCGGGCGGAGATGTCCACTTGACTGGTGTCTAAATGCGCATTCATGTTCGCCGTCCCTTGACCGGAAATAGCCACGCAGCCACACATCGCCCCCGCTTATTGCGTACCATTCTCAATTTATATTTGTTGTCAGAACGGCAAGTGCCGCAGCGGTCGTCGCCAGCTGACTGACAACCTGAATCGTATCGACGACAAACTGGTGGAAGGACAAGTCCTCCATGTCGCGCGCTACGACTATCACCGTGCCGGGTGGAATCGCGTTCCTGCCAAAACTCAGCCACGAGTTGCCGGCAACTTCGGAACGCCCGTCCGGATACACGACGATCACGCGTGAACTATCGGCGTACTGCGTGAAGCCTCCCGCCTCGTCGACATAGTCCAGGGCTGAATGCAAACTGCTCACGGTAAATGCGCCAGGGCGCATGACTTCGCCCAAGACGGACACCGTTGCTGGAATTCTGGGAATGATAATGCGATCAAACGGTTCCAGAATCAGGTCATTCTCTGGGTCTTCTGCGAAGTTCTTTGCATTAGCGACGATCGAAACCCGGCCCAGCGCGGGCTGTCCTTCGATCTTTACCAGCAGGTTCTGCAACGCCTCGATGGTATCGCCCGTAGGACTGGTCGAATTGCTGGATTGCCGCCGCATCATCATCTGGAACAGCTGGCTGCGGAGATCGGCCGCCATCAGCTTTTTGTTGTCGCTTTCCTTTTGGGCTACGGCTCTGCGCAGGAATATCGTTCCATAGGGATACGCGAGCTTGGTCAGTCCCCCTGCACGTGCAAGCAATGAGGAAATCCGTTCGCCTTTGGCAATACTGTATTGTCCGGGATATCGAACTTGACCTTCGATGGAGACCGCGCCGGTATCCATCTCTGAATACACGTGCCGGAATACTAGATTGTCGTAGGGCTGCAAGGTTATCTTTGTCAGCTTCTCGTCGGTCACCGGATAGTAATTCCGGACGACCTTCGATTTTCCTTCCGCATTATTCACGATGATCGAGGTGATCTCGAAGCTGGACAGATCGACGTCCTGAACCATGCCGCCGAGGAAGCCAATCACATCGGCCAGCGTCGTGTTCGGCGCCGCAAGATAGGTGCCGGGCTTTTGCACCGCACCCGAAATCGTGAACCGGTAGTCGCTGAGCTTCTTGCCGAACTGCGTTTGCAACGACTCCGCAATGTCGGCCAAGCCCTCCTCCTCCTCTTTGGTGCCGCTTTTGCCTGCCCCAGCGACAGCTCGCGCTTCGTCTACCAGCGCTGCGGTCGCGCCACTCTCCGAATTCGCGGCGACTTGTGTCTGCGTTTGGACCGCCTTCGCGTTAGCCGGCCCTATGCCGCGCTTGGCCGGAATCTCTGCAACCGTGTTTTCGGGCAACGCCATACTCTCACCGGTCGTCGCACCAGCGTCCGGGGTGACCTCTGTGCCGTTGTCACCGGAATCGGCGTTTTTCTTCAGCTTGTCGACCGGCGAGCGGGCGGGCGCAGCAGACAGTAGCGAATGCACGTCCTCCATCGTTAGGATGTGTATCCTATCTTCGTTCACCAGGAGCATGTCTTCTTCGCTGTGAATCACCCGGATCGGCGAAAACGGTATGGCCTCGTGCTGAAGCGTGCGGGAATTGATGCGATCGATGAACCCAAACAGCATGTATGCGCCGTTCTTCACGACATCGTTCGACGAAAGGATAGAATGCAGAGAACTGAACTTGTCGAGCGCAAACTCGCCTGGAGTGCGCACAACACCGGTCAGCGTGACGCGTCCCTCCGCAATATTAACGGCCGACTTGACGATCAATGCTTCGCCGTCGCGAACCTGCTGGTCCAACGCCAGACCGGTGTCAAAAAATCGCGCCTTTCCGTCCGGCATGATGCGGACGATCGACGCCGTGATCTTGCTGCGCAAAAGCGCGCCACTGCCGAGCCGGAACAGCTCCCTCGCCGAAATTGCCTCGCGGCCCGGTGGCAGCTCGTAGATCGCGGGGCGGCGAACGTAGCCGACCACGGCCGCCGTCGCGCCGATGGACGGAACGAAGATACGGTCGCCTTCCTGCAGGTTTATCAGTCGGACATCGCCCTTCTGAAGCAGCACGTTGTAGAGGTCGATTGTGAACTTGCGCTCACCGCGGATCAACTGGATGTTCCTGAGGCTACCGCTCTTGCGTATGCCCCCCGACAGCATAATGGCGTCTAGCGGCGAAGATAGACCGGTGGCAATGCGGATGCCGGGATTGTTGACTTCGCCTGAAACCAGGACGCTGACCTGCCGCAACTGAGCCAACGAAACGAAAGCTTCGGTGGCAACGTAGCGTCGGTGAACAGCAGCGACCAGATCGCGCCGAAACGCGTCCAGGCTTCGTCCAGCGGCAGCGATTGGACTCAACCTGGGCAAGGTAACCTGACCGTTGCGGTCAACGACCACGGTATACGCGCTGTTTTCCTGGCCGCGCAGCACGATGCTGAACTGGTCACCGGGGCCGACGATGTAGCTGCCCTGCACGGCGCCCATCTGGGGCACGACCACTTTTGCACCACCGCCGACCTGGTTGTAGCCGAACAGGCGGACCGGGTGGCCAATCCTCTCCGACATCATCTGCTCGAGAGTGGACGTACCGGCGGTTGCGACGGGCACCGGAGCGGGCGTGAGGACCTCGGGATGCGTGGGCGCGGGTTGAATAATTTGCCGGCTCTCGTCGTCCCGCCCCTTTATTTGACCAAGTTGTTCCAGTTGGTCGGAGCTGAGATTCGGCATGTTCTGGGCAGAGGCTGCACCCGAGAAAACCACCATTGCGACAGCAATTGTCGAGATTGTCCGCAGTAATCTCGTCCACATCGCGCCTCAGCCTTTGTTTGCTGTTGAAGTCTAGGACACCTTGCTATCTCTATATCTGCACGCCTGGATTCTACTAACGCGTTTGATCGATCAGGAAAGATATGACAACTATACTATCCTTCTGTCGAGAAAATCCCGCTTTTTTACCGAGCATAATGGTTTTTAGGTGACTATTCCTGTAGTAATTGCATCTCAGTATTATAATTGAAAATGGCGACTTTTCCTGCGATCGATCTGTAAAAAAGAGCACCTCAAAACGCCCGAGGTTCGGTGGAGCACCTCTTGATTCGCAGTGGCTGGCGAATGGACCATCTGACCAAGATCCCACGCCTCTCCAACGCGATGGCGGCCAGCTCGAATCCAGCATAACCAATCAGCCCGAGCACGAACCCGAATGCGAAGTAGTGCCCGCGCCGCGGTGCGCTTCTGATCTCTGGAGCATAAGGCGCCACGATCGTCCGCACCGCGTAATCCTGCACCACCGAGGACAGCATTTGCACCTTGAGCTGGCGTTCGAGAACGTTGAGGTATGCCCGACTGATGGTTTCGCTCTGCTCTTTTGCGATCTGATCTCTAACGAACGCCACCTCAGCCTCGGCCGTGCGACTCGCCCGCAGCCGCTCGACCTGGTTCAACTGGTCGATGACACCCTGCGCAAGCGCCCGCGCGTCCGCCGGATTGCGGGCAGTCGCTTCGATCGTAATAAAGCCCGTACGCGAATCCTGCATGATTCTAACGGCGCCACGAAAGGCCTGCACCGCCTGGTCCAGACTGGGGCCGCCAGCATCTGCAAGTGCCGCGGCCTTCGCCATCAACGGATCGTTGTCCGCAAAGAGCTTTACGTCGCTTTTCGGCGCGGAAAAGGAAGCCCAGACCGAATGCAGAAGGGAGAGGGGATTGAAGTTCATGCGCTTCTTTGTCCAACGCTGCTCCTGGGCATTCCAACCTCCGGGAAACAGGATGGGGACCCAGTTGCGCTCGAGCAGAATACGCCGCCGGAAATCGTTCGAATCCAGAATCGTGGCATATTCCGTACTTGGATCTCCCTGCGTGCCGAATATTCTACTTGAGCGAAGCGCGGAACTGGCCAGCGACGAACTCAAGTTGACCTCACCGCCAAGGTCCCTGGTTACCGCATCCGACGGCGTCACCACAGCCGTCGCCGTGAATTGCTGGTGCACACCAAACGAAAGCGCAAGGAACAGAACGGCCGTCCCGAAAGCCGCGGCCAGAAGCCTTTTCCAGTGCCCGAACAGACGGTGCAAGTAATCCGAGGCGTTCATAGCGACCTGGTCAGTTCTCTCGCTCATTTCACATCTCGCGCTTTTTCGCCATTTGACTACCGTTGTTGTACGTTCTGCCGCTTCGCCCCAACGCCAGGAAGAACATCACGCTCCCTATCCAGGAATTCACCAGCCCCATCGACGTTGGGGCATTCGACAGGATAGCGAAACACGCATAGAAAAATGGACAGGATAGCAGTATCACGTTCAATCCGGATTCACGCTTGACCAGAAAATGATCCAAAAACGTGAAGATCCAGGTTCCGAAAAGGCCAACCCACAACGCGAATCCGATCACACCCAACTGGGCACCTTGATTGACGAAGAACTCGTGTGCCGCCGTCCAGGTGTTCTTGTAGGCCGATAGTTCCGGACCAACGCCAAATTGCCAATTGTCATGCATCTGGCGCAGACCGATGTGTATCGAATCTATTCTGGCATATACGGAATTGTCGCTCTCGGAATTCAACATCAATGCTGAGAAGAAGCGGTCACTCATCTCTTGGGTAGGACCCGGAATCAGCATCGCCGCAGTGATCGCTCCGATCGCGAGTCCCAGCGCTGCCACGGCCTTGCCCGACCAGAAGCGCAGAAGCAAAAGAATTCCCATCAGCAGCAAGGTCAACATCAAGGTCCTGACCAGGTTGATGACCGCATGAAAACCAAACAACGCCAGCGCGACGATAGTGAGCCAGCGCACCCACTTCGCCGGCTTTCCGAAGATAAGATAGAATACGCATAGAGGGATCAAGAACGTAAGCAAGCTGGCAGTGTTCGTCGTAAATCCGTAAAGTATGTCCATGTACTTGGTCAAACGTATGTTGTCGTACCGCAACACGACCAGTTCGGCAAAAGTAGGAATTCCAACTTCACGAAAGAAGATGACAAGCCCTTCGGCGAATGGAATGATGCCGAAGATGATATAGGTAGCGATCAGCTTGCGTTTCAGAGTGTCCGGAAAATTGGCCCGGCGGATCAAAAAATACAGCGCTGCCGGGATCAGGAATGTGAACGTGAGATCCAGCGCCGACAACCATTCGCGGCCGTTCAGGACATAGCTAAGTGCTGCGATGATGCACAAAAACACGATCGCAAGATCCTCGATCATTCTGGTCGTGTTGAGCCACAGTCTTGGTGAGTCGGTGTCGAGTGCGCGCAACGCGATCATGATCGGTAACATGGCCACTTGGAACAGACCAGATTTGAAAGCCGCCGTCGGGTAGCCCCGCGCCCAGAGCAGCGTCGCCGCGATGATAAACATGGGAAATGACCACAGTGGCACACCAGCCGACTGCTCCAGCCGGACCAGGAATGGACGGGATTGGCGACCAGCTGTCATTCCCCTATTTTCCATGGCGCGTCAGCGTCCCGTTACGTCGTTCATCGCAGGCGGCCGGCAAGCGCCATTCCGTCCAGTCACATTCTTATTCCAGCCCAATGCCCGACTTCTTTGACCACTCGAGCTCCTGCACCCGCTCGAAACCCTTTATGATACGATCAACATGCACCCGCCACGAGTACTGGTCGAGCGCCTTGCGCCGGGCGTTGCGTCCCAGGATTTTGCTCCAAGCCGAGGATTGGGCCAGAAAGACGATGGCTTTGGCCAGCTGCCCGGCGTCTCCAGGCACGGTCAGAACGGCCAGCCGATCTTCGTCTTCACCGGGCTCTTGAAGCGCGCCGAGGTCTTCAGCGCGGACGCCCGGGCTGAGTACTTCGCCGATCTGATCGAGGGCTGAGGCGACTATAGCCTTGCCCATGACCATGTATTCGAACAGCTTTGTCGGCGAGCCGAAAAACTTCGTGCCGTCGGCGTTCGGGATGTGCGGTGCAATGCAGATGTCCGAAATTGCCAGATACCGCGGACATTCGCGCTGCGGCACCGTGCCGGTGTAGCGCACGAATTCGTCGCAAGCTGGGTCCGAAAGGATCTCGCGCACCCTCGGCATCGTCAGCCCGTCACCTACCCAAAGAAATTTCACATCGAGTCGGCGCAATTCGGCTGCCCGGTCGGCCACCAAGGAGCCGATTGCGCTGGCCAGCACCTCCGCCCCGTGCCAGTGGCCGAACGTGCCGACGAAGGTCACGACCTTCGCAGACGCCTTGAGCCCAAGGCTCGTTCGAAGTGCTGTATTGGCCTCCGAAGAAAACCGATCTGGATCGAACATATCCGAATCAACGCCGTTAGGGTAGGTCACGATACGAGCGGGATCGACACCGCGGGCGACAAGCTCTTCCCGCAAAGGATCCGAGATCGTGACGATCAAATGGGCATGGCGAAGCAACACCTCTTCGGACATTTCCGCGGTTTTTCTGAACTGCACACCGTAGCTCCAGTTTCTCGCCACCCACACTTCGGAACCATTGTACTCGACGATCAGCGGGATGCCGGTGGCGCGCGACAGCACGACGCCGGCAAAATTGCCGAGAGCCAGCCGCTGATAGATGAAGGCGTGGGTCTTCGCCGAAAGGTTTGGCTGCATCCGGGCTACGGCGAGTGTATGGAACCAGTACTGGTTCAGCCCCAACGGAAACGACAACGTATTCGGCAACGATATGCGTTCGTATTTGGCTGTCTTGCGCACTGGTGGACCGTCGTCGATGTGGTAGAACTCGACGCCATAACCGCGGTCCATCAACGCACCACAGACGCCAGCAATGTGCCCGTAAGACCCTCCCGCCACGAGACCGGAAGTGAAGTTGACAAACAGATAGGCAACCTGATCCGCACCCAATCGTGTCGTCAAGGGGATGCGTGGCTGTCTGAGTAGGTCTGCAGCCTCGCAGTGGCATCGGATGATGAATATCGCGCTCTTGATGGTGGCACAGAGTACCCGCATCACACCGCCGATCAGAACCAGGTATCCAAAAGAACGCCTTTCGTCGTCAGGCATCAGGACGATGTGCTGCCGCGCCGGCACAACTGCCGCAACCGCAGTGATGATTGGCATGATCGCCAAGTCATTTAGTTTTTCGATCGGAACGACGACGGCTTCGCAGCGGTACGCTCGAAGTTCCTTGAAAATTCTTAGGTAGCTGAAGCGCCGCAATGAAGAGAGATCGACATACATCGTATCTGGACCAAACAGCGTATCGATGCGCTCGCGCAGGGCGGCTGAAGCGGTTTGAAGCGTCAAAGAGACGGTTTTGACCATGGCGCGTTCTTGCTACGTTGAAGTTTGCTTGCGCATCGCGATCTCGCGGCGTGTAATATATAGGAAAATGACGGCAGCAACGATCCAGCCCAGCGAAGTACCCGCCGCCACACCCTCGGCGCCGAACGTCTTGCCGCCAAAATAACTGCCAGCGCCGGCCACAACGGCACAAACGACCCATGCAATGTTCATGCTCATGGGGAAATGCATCGCAGTCAGGAACTGATTGGTGATGCCGACCACGGCGTAGGCGACAAGAGCGGGCAAGTACCAGACCAGAATGGCTCCTGCCCCGGCATACGCCTTCCCGAAGACTACGGTGATAAACGGCAAGATCAGAACGATGCCTAATGCCCCGCTGACCGCACAAATCCCCGCCGCCCGAAGACACTCGCGCGTCAGGGGCGTAAGGTTGAGATCATTCGAGCGCACGATCTTGGGATACATCACCATTGATATCGTCTGCGGCAGATTGATGAGTGCTTCGAAGATCTGATAGGCGATGGTGAAGACGCCAAAAATCTCAGGGGACAGAGTTGCCTTGGCCGAATACACCGTTCCACGGGTGAGAATGTAGCCCAGGACTAGCGACGGGACCGCCAGCATCGAAAACCTCATCCACTCGCGAACGAAGTCTCGGTCCAACGGGAGTGCGTCGGTGCCGGCCCTACCGAGCGCGATCACCGCGGCGCCACCGCACATCAACAACGATGAAACGAGTACGACGAGCGTGAACCCGACGATGGAAGGATGAACGAACGCAACTGCGATAACCAGGATAATTCCGACGAGGCTCGACACGATCTGCAAGACGGACATCGAAACATAACGTTGCATGCCGGCGAGTATCACCGGAATGCATGCCGCCAACGTGACCGTTACAGAGAGCGAAAAGGCGAGAGGCCAGCCTATGACCATCCGCCAGCGGCTTGCCGCATTGCTGGCAAGGACCAGATAGAAAGCCGCCGTCGCCGCACCGCAACCAATACTTGTGACCGCAAGCGTTATGATCAGCATCGTCCGCAGATGGCCCGGCTTCTTCGCCGCGAAATAGATGTTCGAACTCGGCAGGCCTAGGCAAACAAACTGAGCGAGCATGAAGACCGTGGCAATGGCGTAGAAGTACTCGCCGCGATGAACGGGACCTAGGGCCCTTGCGGTGACGGCGCCGGTCGCCACGCTGGCGAGCACCATTACGGCCCGGCTCCCCAGCACCGCGCCTTCGTCGATCAGGCGCGCACGTGCTGACGGTGCGAACAACCGTTCCAGCGAGAGGTCGAGGCCATCCACTCCCAAACATCGTTTCAGGGCTTTGAGCATCGTCATGTCCGGACCCTGGCGATGGTGACCAAGAGCGGAGCCGGCATCGGTCCATCATATGACCATACGATTTTCTTGGAGCGCAGGATGGTTCCGTAACTCGGCGCCAGACGCGCGCCCTCGACGCGGCAGGCCCATCCCGCGGCGCCGGACCAGACAAGCTCGAATGCCCTCCGCGGCGTCTCCAGCAAGTATGTCCGTTCCCCACAAACCGAAGGCAAAACCGAAGGTGCCAGATGAAGCGGAACCGAGATCCTGTGCCGTCCGCGGCCATCGAACCTATCTTCGATCGAAAGCCTCCCATCTGACAACACGATCCGCCGCACCGGACGCACCGGCTCAGCCAGTCGGTCGAAGCCGGTATGGCTTATGGTCAGGCTGTCGCGCTGGACGTCCAGGACTACCGGCGTGGCATCGTTCCGAAGGTGCCATAAGTCCGTCGGAGTGACGAAACGATTGATTTCTTCGCCGTCGATCTGGGGCGTGTTATGGGCCGCAGTGGAACGGAACCGGTTCCGCTCCTCAACCGAGGCCGTATAGACGTAGCAGCCGGAATCGACGATGAGGACTTCGCCGTCAAGCGCCGCTTCGATGCTCAAGATGTCGTTATGGCCGTGGCCGCCGCGCCCGTCCAGCCCCACCGGTCCGCAGTCTACCACAACATGATCGCCGCCCCGCGCCAGGACGAAGAAGCCGCCGTCCGGAAAATGCTCGCTTCGACGCAGCGGCGGCACGTGGTCCAGGAGCCGTTCGACCACCGCAGGACCGCACAGCCAATAGACTTCGTGCACCGGTCCGGAAAACCGACGCAGAAGTTCGAGATCGTCGGCGAAAGTTCCGATCAGGGCAATGAGATAACGGTGATCGGCGAACTCGCCCTGCACCTGCGCCATCGGCAGCGTGCGGGCGTTATCCGCATCACCAAACACCGCCGAACTGCCATCGTCGCGCATGTAGGCCGCTACGAAACGTCCCATTGCAGCAAGGCGCGACCGCCAGACCTCGGCAACGGTAATACCACACGCGCGAGCATAGATTGCCGGCAGGGCGAACAATTCACAGTTCAGTCGGTGATAGGGTATGGAGGCCTCGTAATTGACGCCGTCGGGAAAATTCTGGGGCGTGATCTCCCTGCTCAATTCGGCCAATCCCTGCGCCAGCCAACGCCCGGGCGCCCGGCCACGGCCGAAAAATAGTCCAGCGAACGCCAGGCCAGCGGCAGCGGCATTGAAATGATTGCCGTTGATATCCGAGCGTTCGATGTGCCGCTCGGTGAAATCAGCATGGAGATAAACAGCCGTCAGGAATTTCGCTCGGAAACCCGCCTCAGTAAAGGCCGCACTGTCGTGCAGGGCGTGGAACAGCCAAGTGAACGTCAGGATACGCAGTGCCACTTCCATTGTGCAGGTCCAGTTCACGGACCAGGCGTAGGGATTGCCGTCGATCCAGTCCTCGACCACGCCGCGTACCGCGGCGGCGTGACGCTCGTCGCGCTCCAACACATAGAGTTGGGCGAGCGGGACCAGCCACTGCAAGCGTGAGAGCTCCCAAGGGACCTTAACGTCGCTAGACCGGTCTAAATCGAGGGTATCGATGGTACGGAAAAACGCGTTGGGCCAACGCCGCCCGGTGACGAAGTCGCGCGACCAATCGGTCGGCGTGTCCAGGTAAACCGGCCCCGACCCCAGAAGGTTCACACGCCGATCCATTGCATCGGCACTGTCGCGACGAATGCGCTCGCGCTCGCCCGGGCAAAGATGGTCGAACGCTTTTACATCGCGCGGAACGAATGGAAACGGGCGAACGGCAAGACGATCCCACAGATCGTCGATCGACTTTGCCTCAAGCAAAACACACAGCCGGCGCCCATCCAACCTCGCCGCCCGGCGTGGCGCCAACATCTTCTCGACGCCCGCCTTCAGTTCCTGAACGATACGTGCGGCGATATACGGAACGGGCTTCCTGATCCCCCTTTTCAATTTGTTGATCAGATCAGGCATGATGCCGACATTTCCTAAGCTGCAACCTGCTCACTGGAATTGTCGATCCAGTAGTCGTACCACGCCGCCAAATTGAAGAGCGACCAGAGGTACAGGCTGTTGTTGCTGCGGCCGCTGCGGTGCTCGTCGATAAGGTGCTTGATGTAGCTGCGGTTGAACGGCATGCTCTTGAATAGCCTGCTATCCATCAGTACGCGTTCGACCTGAGCACCGAAATCGCCGCGCATCCACTCGGCCATGGGGGCGCCGAACCCCATCTTCTTGCGATAGATGACCTCATGCGGCAACAGCGGCTCGACCGCCTTCTTAAGCAGGTACTTCGGCACGTTGTTGTGCACCTTAAGATTCATCGGGATGTCCATGCTGAACTCGACGAGATGATGGTCGAGAAACGGCACGCGCGGCTCAATCGATACTGACATGCCGACCTTGTCGACCCGCATCAGCAGAAGCTCGGGCAGACGGTACTTGAACTCGGAATAGATCATGCGGGTCAGAACGTCAGAGCCGGGAGCCTCCTTGTCGATGCGGTTGAAATAGCTCTCGAAGACACACCAGGTATCGGTCTCGAGCCAGCTTGCATCCAACAGACCCCAGTCTACGAGCCTGTGCGCGGCGGCCGAGGCGGCCACCTTACTGCCGTCGATAAGATCGCTTTTGATCATGTTCCAGAACACCATCGCACCGCCCCAGAAATGCTCGCGGTTGCGAGCAGCACGGTCGATGACGTCGGCATAGACCTGGCGGTGAGGGCGACCCCGGCTGGCCCAACGCGCACCTACCGCAGCCGCTTTTTGCAGCGGTCCCGGAACGTATTTGCGGAACGGCGCCCAATAGCGGCGGTACAGATCGAGATATTGCATGTAGCCGTCGTAACCGCAGAACTGCTCGTCGGACCCTTCGCCGACCTGCACAACGGTCACGCCGCTATCGCGCGCCAGCTTAGAGACGAAATAGAGCGGGATACAAACCCAGTCCGCAATCGGTTCATCCTGGTGATACACCAACTTGTCGAGATAACCGACCATGTCCTTCTCGCCAATCAGCACTTCACGGTGATCGGTCTTGTAGCGATCGGCGACGGCGCGTGCATATTCCAACTCGTTGAGATGCTTGTAATCGGCGAACCCGACGGTGAAGGTGCGCACCGGCTCGCTGGTATATCGCGTCATCAGCGCGACGTTGGTAGAGGAGTCTATTCCACCGGAGAGAAAGACGCCGAACGGCACGTCGGACATCATGCGCTTTTCGACCGCCGCGGTAAGCCGGTCGAGGATGCCGTTCGTGCAGTACTCGATCTGCCGGTTCTCGCTCATGCCTTCGAGCGTTCCCGCAGGAATGCCGCGACCGGGCAGCGCGTCCCAATACTGCTTTGCCTTGATCTCGCCACTCATGGAGATGCGTATGAAATAGCCCGGCGGAATCTTGTAGATGCCCTCGAACATTGTCAGCGGCGCCGGTGTCGTGAGACAGGTAAGATAGTGGTACAGCGCCAGCGGTTCCACCGCCGCTTTGACCTGCGGATGGGCGAGAATAGCCTTCATCTCGGAAGCGAAGATCACGCGATCTTTGCCGACCCAGAAGTACAGCGGTTTGACGCCGATACGGTCGCGCACAAGGTAGAGCGCTTTTTCATTGCCGTCCCAAATGGCAAAGGCGTAATCGCCTTCGATACGCTCGATCAGACCTTCGATACCCCAATGGCCAAAACCTTCGACCAGAACCTCGGTGTCGGAGTGATCTGTTTTGAAGTGGCGGCCGGCCTGTTCCAGCTGCCGCCGGAGACTAGCGTGGTTATAGACCTCGCCGTTGAAAGTGATGACGATCCTGCCCGAAGCATCGCACATCGGCTGGATGGCGGAATCGCTAAGATCGATGATCGCCAGGCGGCGGTGAGCCAGACCGACCTGCCCGTTGCCGCTGATCCAAAGACTGCCGCCGTCCGGGCCGCGATGTACCATTGTGTCCCGCATCCGCGTCAGCATCGCGCCGTCGATCGTGACCGATTCGCCGAAGCCGAGGTGGCCCGCTATTCCACACATCGCCCGAACCCAGCTATGGCCGGGCCTCCCCGCTTATGATCTGCCGTTCCACTTCGAAGCTTACGCGCGTCGCTGCAACCTGTTCCGCGAGAGATATCGGCCAGTCGCCACCCTTCTGGAGACAGTCTGCCAATACCGTGAGTTCCCGAAGATGCCCCTTGTCTGCCTGTTTGCTGCTCCAGCCGGGTGCGTTGCGGCCGTAGACGACGATCGATTTGTAGTCGTCCATGACGGCGACCGTGCCAGCGGCGAAGATCTGCATACGCTCCTTGGGATAGGTTCCAGTACCGAGCGCCGTGTAGGCCAGCGTGCAGACTGAGCCGTCGCTGTACGATACCGTCGCCACGAAATTATCGTTGCGCGCCCAATGCCGGCTGCCCGGCCTAATAGCTGCAGCAGTAACCTTTTCGACCGTAGCGCCTGTCAGGAAGCTAAACAGATCGTAGATGTGGCAACCTTCACCAATGTTTCGGCCGGCGCCTTCCTCGGTATGCACCCATGATGCAAGCGATATGTAACCCGCATTCATCTGATAGGTCACGATTAGCGGCGAGCCGCGCCCCACCAGAAACGTCTTGGCCGCAGTAAGCGCAGGAGAGAAGCGGCGATTGAACCCGGTAAACAGCACCTGGCTGCGTTCCACCTTGTAGTATGCTTCGATGGCGGAGAGCTGATCCTCGTTCACCGCCAGCGGCTTTTCCACGAAGACATGCTTGCCGGCCTCCAGCGCCCGCAGAACCAGCGAACCATGAAGATCGTGCCGAGTGCCAATTAGCACCAGATCGACATTGGGATCCTTCAGAACCTCCTCAGGGTCGGTGCTGGCGTAGTCTGCTTCATAAGTTTTAGCGACGGCCTTGGCATCCGATCCGATCTTGCTGGCGACGCCGCGGAGGCGGTAACGCCTTCTCAGCCTCACCATGTTGGCCAGGTGCACGGCCTGCACAAAACTGCCCGCCCCGATCACGCCGATCCGGATCTCGCTGCCAACCGGCTCGGCCTTGCGCAGTAGAAGCGTGTGCACCGGAACTTCTGTCTTGGGTACGTACTGCAGAAGAATACCCATCGGCTTATCTGGCGAGTTCAAGCTGGCAAAGGCTTCGCCAGCTTTCTCGACCGGATAGACCGTCGCGACCAGTGCGCCAACGTCGATGCGGTGCGTCGCGACCATATCGAGATAGGCCTGCATGTTGCGGTTCTCGGTCCAGCGCACGAAGCCTACCGGATAGTCGAGGCCCGTCTCCTCGTAGAGCGAATCATAGCGGCCAGGCCCATAAGAACAGGAAATGAAGAAGTCGATCTCCTTGGTGTAGATATCGGAACGCCGGATACTGAGACCCACATCGCCAACCAGTACGACGCGGCCGCGCTTGCGGCAGGCCTGGAATGCCAGCGAAACAATCTCGTCGCTGCCGCCTGCGGCGGTTATGATCACGCCGTCGGCCCCAAACCCGTCGGTGAGCTGTTGCACCTGATCAGGATAATTGCCGGCGAGCGGATCGATCGCATGTTCGGCACCGAGCGTCAGAGCAAGGGCGCGGCGCGGCGCGATGGGATCGACACCGATTACCCGGCAACCAGAAGCGCGCAGAAGCTGCGCCGTGATTTGCCCCAGAATCCCCAATCCGACCACTACGAAAATCTCGCCTAACGTCGGGTTGGCGCGGCGCACGCCTTGAAGCGCGATGGCGCCCAACGTCACCGTGCTCGCCGAACGCATGTCCGCACCTTCGGGAATACGCACCGCAAGGTTCACCGGAACGTCTATGATCTCTGCGTGGTTGGCGATACCCGCGCCGGCACAGGCCACGGAATCACCGGGCTGGAAACCTGTCACATTGGTGCCGACCTCGATCACGCGACCAGCCGCCGAATAACCGCTGGGTGATCCCGCCGCAAGTTGACCGCGAACCCTGCGCATCGTGCGCACCAGACCTTCGTTACGCACAAGGGTCATCACCCTGCGGACGTTTTCCGGCTGCTGGAGCGCGCGGCGGTACAACGGCAGGGCGGACATGTTCAGCGAAGCCATTTCCGTACCCACACTGATGCAACTGTATTCGACTGCAACCAGGATGCTGCCAGTTGATACCGTCGGTGCGGGCACTTCTTCGACAGCCGCTTCGCCCTTCCTAATGAGCACCTGTTCCAAAACTGGCTCCTTCTCTCCTCGGCCCGTGTCGTTCGATGGCGCGCCTAGCGCCTCTGCTGTCTCTAGTTCGCACGCCCCAGAACTTCGACGATGCGTACTGTGGCCCGTCCGTCCCCATAGGGATTATGTACCTGCGACATCTCCTCGTATGCCGCCCGATCGTCGATCAGTCTCAATGTCTCTTCCACGATTTTCCGGCGCTTGGTCCCAACGAGGCGTACCGTGCCCGCTTCGACAGCTTCAGGCCGTTCGGTGGCATCGCGCATCACCAGAACAGGCTTACCGAGCGACGGCGCTTCCTCCTGGATGCCCCCAGAATCCGTAATGATAAGATACGACTTCTGCATCAAGAAGACGAATGGCAGATACTCCACCGGATCGATCAGCGCGATGTTGGGCTGGCCGTCAAGATGGCTGTGCACCGGGGATTGCACATTTGGATTGGGATGAACCGGGTAGACGATCTGCACATCTGGCCGCGCTCGCGCGATCTCAAGCAAACCCTTGCAGATATTCTCGAAGCCTTCGCCGAAATTTTCGCGACGGTGGGCGGTCACAAGAATCATACGTTTTTCCGCATCGAGAAAAGGAAACTCAGCAACCAGTGAATTGGCGAGCGCGCTATCAGCACCAATGCGATCACGGACCCAGAACAAGGTGTCGATCACCGTATTACCCGTCACGTACACCTGCTCGGCCGGCACGCCTTCGCGCAGCAAATTGTCTCGCGCCCTATTGGTCGGTGCGAAGTTGTAACGCGTCAGCCCTGAGACCAGCTTGCGGTTCGCCTCTTCGGGCCATGGTGCGTACAGATCGCCGGTGCGCAGGCCGGCCTCAATATGGCCAACCGCGACCTTTTCATAGAAAGCAGCGAGCGCGGAAGCGAATGTCGTGGTGGTATCGCCATGGACAATGACGCAATCCGGCTTGCAATCGCGAATCACCTCACCCACGCCTTTGAGTATTCGCGTCGTGACGCCGTAGAGGTCCTGGCCAGCACGCATAATGTTGAGATCGTAGTCGACCCGAATTCCGAATAGATCAAGCAGCGGATCAAGAAGTTCGCGATGCTGCGCCGTGATACAGAGCCTCATGTCGAAGCGGGGCTCTATGGCGGCCGCTCGCACGAGTGGCCCCGTCTTGATCATCTCGGGTCGCGTTCCGATGACGATCAATACGCGCTTGGGCATCCCTCAGCTCTCCCGCACATCAGCATTCTTGCTGGCAAATCGTTGATGAGACGATCAAAATACACCGCCCTTCTTTCAGACAAGCAGCCGCGCTTCTGGCCCTATTGTGTGAGGTTCAGTGCCAAAACGATAACGTCAGGCCCAAAACCCATTACAAAGCCAACATTTTCGTAGCGCGTCATGCTGCGGCTGTTTGGATTTCGCCTTCGGCAGCGCGCGAATAGTTCCTGAACCTGCCGGACCGCCAGATACCGCGAGCGTCGACGATGATCTTCCCCGCCAGCGAGCTCTGCTCCAGTGCCTTAAACGGGGCATGATCGACCAATAAAACCAGAACATCGGCTTTGGCCAGTGCCTCAGGCAGTGATACCAGACGTACGTCCGGCAGGTTCAGACTGTCGGGTAGCTTGCACACGTGGTCTTCCACCACCAGAATCGTGCCGACGCTTTCCTTGCCGAGCATATGCACGATTTTGATCGCCGGGCTTTCGCGAAGGTCGCGCACGTTGGGCTTATACGACAGGCCAAAACAGGCGATCACGGGCTTGTGGTCGAATCCAGCAACAACCCTCTTGACCTTGTCGACGATGAAATATGGCTTGGCATCGTTGACCTCACGTGCCGTACGGATGAGCCTTGCCTCTTCCGGCATAGCCGCAACGATGAACCACGGATCGACAGCGATGCAATGGCCGCCGACGCCGGCTCCTGGCTCGAGGATGTTTACGCGCGGATGTTGGTTAGCGATCTCACGCAGTTCCCAGACGTCAATGCCGAGCTTGTCGCAAATCACAGATAGTTCGTTGGCAAAGGCGATATTCACATCGCGGAACGAATTCTCTACCAGCTTCGCCATCTCTGCCATGCGCGCCGTCGTTACCGTGCAATCGCCTCGCACGAACACCTTGTAGAGTTCAATGGCACGGCGTCCGCATTCGGGTGTCAGACCGCCGATCGTGCGGGCGTTCCCGACCAGTTCCTTGATGATCCGGCCTGGCAACACTCGTTCCGGACAGTAGGCTATGTACACGTCAGGATCATTCACGCCGGGCGAAGGGAATTTCAGATCCGGCCGCTCTTCCGCCAACCACTTCGCCATTAGTTCCGTCGTGCCAATTGGCGACGTCGACTCCAGCACGACCAGATTTCCCTTCGCCAGGACTGGGGCGATCCGGCGTGCCGCCGATTCCACGTAGGAAATATCGGGCTGATGATCCGCCTTGAACGGTGTGGGCACCGCTATAATAAAGGCATCTGCCGGTTCAGGCTCGGTCGAGGCATGCAACATGTGCGTATTGACAGCCTGCGCCAGCAACCGATCCAGCGTCGGCTCGCCGAGATGCGACCGCCCAGAATTTACCGTGGCGACGATACTCTCGAGAATATCGTTGCCGATAACCTCAACACCCGATACGGCAAACATGGTCGCGGTTGGAAGGCCGATGTAGCCCAAGCCGACGATCAATACTCGACTATACCGCATACTGCCCTCCATCACCCCGACAGATTAAATCATTGTTGCGCTCCTAGCGTTTCCCTTCAATCCCACTTGGTTAGACTAATGTTTATGGAGCATAACAAAACAACACTCACTCTAAAATCAGAATCGAGTAATACTCGATTTCCTCAACATAATCATTATCAATTCGCCTCAATTCTAGCTACGACTATATATACGTATATATACTTACATACATTTTCTATAGTTGTTCTTGATACCCATTATCATATTTTGTTTTGCAAACTTACGGATAGCTTTTTTACTATGCCAGTGGCGTTTGGAATACTAAAACCATAAAGGTACACAAAGCCCGGGCCCGCGAGGGAAACAAGGGGGGGTATGACATGGCCAATGTGGGTGTGGCGCATTCCGAATGCATCAGGACTATCAGTGGCAGTAGCTTTGTCGACGTAATCAAACACTTAAGAAGCTGTGCAAACAGCTTTGCGCTCGCGCTCGCCGACATCACAGCCTTCAGCTTCGTTTTCCTTCTCTTGGGATATGGCTCTCACATTCCCAAGCTGCTCGTGTCCGTAAACTTCTGGGGCGGACAGACCACTCTTGATCTCGTTGTCATTCCCGCCGGGCTATTCGTTGTGATTCGACTTATTTCTGGTGCTTATAGACGGCGTCAACTGTTCGTGGACTTCGCGCGCAAAACCCTTCAGGCTCTGGCCATCACTGCAGCACCGAGCCTGTTCCTGTTAGTCCACCATCAGGAGCGCGTCCTCGTGCCGGCTCTCCTCGGGCTCTGGGTTCTGATCGCGCTGATAGCACCGGTGATGACCTATATTGCGGTTCGCATCCTCGATGGGCTTGGGCTCTGGCGGGTGCCGACAGCGCTAATCGCCAAACCTTCCGAAGCGGGCATCCTTTACAGCGCAATCTCCAATGCCCACATGCTGGGTTTCGATATCCGCTATTTGGTGACCAACCCGGACGACTGCGAAGTTCCGAAGGCTCTGGCTCATCTCACGTGGCTGCGGGCTAGCTCACCGCAAGATCTCGTTGCCACACTTCGGTCTCTGGAATGCCAGCGTGTGGTCATTGAAAAGACCGAACTACCCGCCAACAGCACTGTGAACCTTGTTTGGCCCCTGCTAGAGGCCGGCATTGCGATCGATTTTGCGGTGTCTTTCCGCCAGATGCCGATCACCAGTGTGACGACTAGTTCGTTCTTCGGCTCCGACAAGCAGCTGTTGCACGTCAGGGACAGCACACGCAATTGGGGGCACTGCGCCGTGAAGCGCCTTTTCGACATTGCGGTGTCTTCATTCCTGTTGGTGGCCGCTTCTCCGTTTTTCGCATTGATGGCGTTTCTCATTTGGCGCGACGACGGCGGCCATCCCTTCTATGCGCAGACACGGATCGGTTACGGGGGCGGCCGGTTCCGGCTGCTCAAATTCCGCACAATGCGAATCGATTCTGAAAAGTGCCTGATCGAATGGGAGAAAACGCATCCCGAGCGCTACGTAGAATTCCAGAAATCGTTCAAAATCCAGGATGACCCGCGGATTACGCGCATTGGCCGGTGGCTGCGCAAGACCAGCCTCGACGAACTTCCGCAGCTCATCAACGTGTTTCTGGGGAAGATGAGTTTGGTCGGACCGCGCCCCATTCTGTTGGACGAGCCGCCCCACTACGGCAGCAGCATCGCTCTTTATGTTCGAGTGCGACCCGGAATCACCGGCGTGTGGCAGGTAATGGGTCGCAACAATGTGCCGTATGCACAACGCGTCGTTTACAATGATTGGTACGTCTGCAACCAGTCGCTTTGGCTGGACTTCGTGATTCTCCTTCGCACCTTTCAGGCGGTCTTGGGCCGGACAGGTGCATCATAGTCTAATCCAGGCTATATCTGATGACTGACAAAGCAGCAGTCCTCGTCACAGGTGGTGCCGGTTATATCGGTAGCCACACCTGCAAGGCCTTGGCCCAAGTCGGTTATCTGCCTGTCACTTATGACAACTTGATCGGTGGCCATAATTGGGCGGTGCGCTGGGGACCACTTGAGGAAGGCGACATCCTCAACCCAGGGCGCCTCAATGAAGTGATCGGGACATATCTGCCCGTGGCCGCAATTCACTTTGCCGCCTTTGCCTATGTCGGAGAGTCGGTGGCGAATCCTGCGAAGTATTACCATAACAACATCTGTGGCTCGCTGTCGCTGCTGGATGCGTTGCGGCGGCACGGCAACATCCCCCTGGTTTTTTCGTCGAGCTGCGCCACCTACGGCGCGCCCGATACCTGCCCCATCGGTGAAAGTACGCGCCAAGTTCCGATCAACCCCTACGGTTTCACAAAACTTGCGGTGGAGAGAATGCTGAGTGACTACCACGCCGCTTACGGCCTACGGGCTGTCGCCTTGCGTTACTTCAATGCTGCTGGCGCCGATCGGGATAGCGAAATCGGTGAGAGGCATGAGCCCGAAACACACTTGATACCGCAGGCGCTCAAGGCGATGGACGAAGACGCCGAGGCGCTTGCCGTGTTCGGTACCGATTTTCCCACGCCGGACGGCACGGCTATCCGTGATTATGTGCATGTGGAAGATCTCGCAGCAGTGCACTTGGCCGCAATGACCCGGCTACTCGCCGGAGGCACCAGCGATTGCGTCAATGTCGGCACCGGCAAGGGAGCATCGGTGCGCGAGGTGATTGCCGTCGCCGAACGCGTCACCGGCCGCTCGGTTTACCGCTTCAATGCACCGCGGCGCGCCGGCGATCCGCCCAAACTGGTCTCCGATCCGTCGCGGCTGAAGACGGCACTCGGCATGGATCCAGCTCTTTTTATGGGCTTGGAAGCAATCATCGCATCGGCCTGGCGGTGGCACACAAGATTGGTGGAGCGGGAGGCCGCATAATGGCAACTCTGGAGAACGGACGGATACTGGTGACCGGCGGAGCCGGCTTCATCGGATCGTTTCTGTGCGACGCCTTGCTGGCAAAGGGTTATGAAATCCTCTGCGTCGATAATTTCTACACGGGCACACGCCAAAACGTTGAGCATCTTCTCGACCATCCGCGCTTTGAGCTGATGCGCCACGACGTGACGTTTCCACTCTATGTCGAGACCGACGAGATCTACAGTCTTGCCTGTCCGGCCTCGCCCATCCATTATCAACGCGATCCCGTGCAAACTACCAAGACGTCGGTACACGGCGCTATTAATGCACTTGGCCTAGCCAAACGCGTCAAAGCGCGAATTCTTCAAGCTTCGACCAGCGAGGTCTACGGCGATCCTGACATTCACCCTCAAAGCGAAGACTACTGGGGTCACGTCAATCCGGTGGGGCCACGCGCCTGCTACGACGAAGGCAAACGCTGCGCCGAAACGTTGTTCTTCGACTACCGCCGCCAGCACAACTTGCAGATCAAGGTGGCACGCATCTTCAACACCTACGGCCCTCGAATGCGCCCCAACGACGGCCGCGTGATTTCCAATTTCATCGTTCAGGCACTTACGGGAAGGCCGCTCACCATCTACGGCGATGGCAGCCAGACCCGCTCCTTCTGTTATGTTGACGATCTGATCGACGGCCTGATCCGCCTGATGAACTCGCCGGCTGATTTCACCGGCCCGTGCAATCTCGGCAACCCTACCCAGTTCAGCATGCTGGAGTTGGCCGACATCATCATCGACTTGACCGGGTCGAAACGCATCTTCGAAAGAAGACCACTGCCGCAGAACGATCCACGTCGGCGCCAACCTGACATCGCGCTAGCGACGGCCGCACTCGGCTGGAAGCCGATAACGCCCTTGAGGACGGGTCTCGCCAAGACCATCGCCTATTTCGAAAGCCGTTTGAGAATTAAGCCGCTGACCACTGCCTAGGGGCACGGCAGCAAGATGCTCTGCGCGGGGGATAACCGACCCCAGTGATCGAGCGGAGGGCAGTACGACGACGGCATACACTCTTGTAACCACAGCGGCTTCCGCAAAGCCCTCCATGTCGGATACTGGCTACCGACCCGACATCGACGGTCTGCGCGCGGTGGCCATCATCCCGGTCGTCGCCTATCATTACGGCCTTGGCATGCCAGGCGGATTCGTCGGCGTCGACGTCTTCTTTGTGATCTCTGGGTTCCTGATCACGGGTATTCTTCTGCAGGATTTCGAGCGCAAGCGCTATTCGATCGCGCGCTTCTACGAACGGCGCGTTCGCCGTATTTTCCCTGCACTATTTTTCCTATTGGCGGTTACGACGATAGCGGCCATCGTCCGCCTCGTGCCGACCGAATTGGAGGATTATGGAAAAAGTCTTCTTTCAACCGTGACGTTTCTATCAAATATTTTTTTCATGCGTGGAACGGCCTACTTCGCCCAAGTGGCGGAGACCAAGCTGCTACTGCACACTTGGTCTCTGGCCGTCGAAGAACAATTCTACGTCTTCTTCCCGCTCGTGCTTTGGGTGTTCATGCGGTACTGGCAGAGGTTGCTTCCGTACGTGATTCTGACCGGCCTCGCCATATCGTTCTGGCTCGCTGAGCTGGCGGTCGAAGCATGGCCGCGCGCGGCGTTCTATCTGTTGCCCACCCGCGGATGGGAGCTGATGTGCGGCGCGCTATTTTCCCTTCGCTGGATTTCTCCCACCCGTTCCGACATCATCCGTGTGGGTGCATCCGTGGGCGGCGGCGTTCTGCTGGTAACGAGCGTATTCTGCATTGACTCCACGATGCCGTTTCCTGGGCTGCTGGCGCTGCCTCCGTGCCTTGGTGCGATGCTCGTCATCTATGCCGGCCAATGCGGCGGCGGACCGTTCAATCGGCTGTTGGCCATGCGACTGCCAGTCTTCATCGGCCTTGTCTCCTATTCTTTGTACCTGTGGCACTGGCCAATCATCGTCCTGGCTCGCGACGCGTGGGCCAATATCCCGATCCTCGGCCGCCTAACGCTGGCCGCCGTAGCCATGGTGTTTGCGTGGTTTTCCTGGCAGGTCGTCGAGCGCCCATTCCGCAACAAGAATGGCATTGTACCTGTACGAACTCTATGGAGCGCCGCAGCGGCTGCGGGAGCTATTCTGTTGGTCTTCGGTGAAGGGCTGGTGTGGCAGAAGGGCTTGCCTTGGCGCTTTCCGCAAGAGATCGTGAATATACAGGTATTCAAAATTCCTGCGCATAAGGACTGTTTCGATCGTCCGCCAGAAGCGATTGCGGCGGGACCTCTGTGTCGGATCGGTGCCCCGCACGTCGCCGCCACATTCATGGTATGGGGTGACTCCCATGCCTTTCGGTTAGGGTTGATGCTCGATGATTTTGCCATGAGGCGCGGGCTCTCTGGCTATCTTGTCACGGGAGCGAGTTGTCCGCCACTGCTGGGCGTTCGTACGCTTGTATCCGCTTGCCAGCGCTTCAATGACGCCGTCATCGACCAAATCGAAAAACGTGACGTCCGAACGGTTTTTCTCGATGCGGTCTGGGCGTACTATGCGGAAGGTAGGCTCTCCGACGAATTGGAGGGGGGCATGAAGCTAAACTGGCTGGAGGACGAACAATCGTCCGAGCATTCGGTGGCCGAGAACCGTCGCGTGCTGCGGCGCAGTCTTATGCGCACCATAAGGAGACTCGAGCACGACGGACGTCAGGTGATCATGGTGGGACCGGTACCAGATGTCCCGTATTCTGTGCCAGAGGCTCTGATGCGAGCGCTGATCCGCCAGCGATCCTTGCCGCAAGGGCCCACACTAGCCGAATTCTACGCACGAGAACGCTATGTGTTTGCCAGCTTGAAAGAAGTTGCGCAACTTACGCACGCGCAAATTTTGTACCCGCACCACTATCTATGTGCCTCGCGGTGCAGCGTTACAGACGGTACTACGCCGCTTTACATGGATAACAACCATCTCAGCAACGCGGGGTTGGAAAGGATTCTGCCGATTCTCAATTCTATCTGGTGGGGCACCGGTTCCGCGCCGCGTGCGAAAATTGGACGCGAATTACCCTAGAAGAGTGCCAATTTCAGTTCGTCGAGGACCGAAATGAACGAAGCAGCGAAGAACCAGACGAGCATGAGACAATATTTTCTCAGTAAGAGACTTGCCGTGGCGCTGGTCGCCTTCGCGTTCATGTTGACCGCCTTGTGGGCCGTCCTGGCATGCGTCTTATACGACAGACAGATGATCGGATACTTTACGCCTTTGCCCGACGGGTTTCCCGAATGGAGTGCCGGCACGCCCACCGACAACGAGACTCTTGCGCTTTCGCTGCTGTCCGAAACGATGAACACCGTCAAGCGCGTAGACAATGCCGTGTATCCGAAAGACTATGAAAGCCTCGAGGCGCACGTCGCCCGGGGCAAGGGGCTGATTTGCGGTGGCATGGCGCTTCTGTATTCCTACAAACTGACGGAGCACGGATTCAGGAACCGGATCGTCCGCTTCCGCCGCGAGCTGCAATCGACCTACGACACCCACGCATCGGTTGAAGTATACCTCCACGGACGCTGGGTGCTCCTCGATCCTACCTTCCATATTCGGTTGTGGCGCGGGAACAAGCCTGCCATGTCGCTCGACCTTATGCAGGAGCTTTATGACGGTACCGAAGACTCTATTCACATTCAGTACTTGGGGCGCACACGTTACCCGACGCGGGTTTCAAACTACTATATCGATTTTCGGCGCCTTCCGCGCCACCTTGAATACTTGGCTCCTGCCAGTCTTCGGTCCTCTTGGCTCGTACGGCACACGCCTCTCCGGTATTTTCCAACCTTGAGAGTCTATTACGTCGTGCCACCTGGCAACGAGGGCGTGCTGACCGAGCGGGTGTACGCTGCGCTAGATAGAGAGTTCTTGCTTATGACAGTGGTCCTTCCTGTGGTCATCCTGTTACTGGGTGGTACCGGATTATGGCTGCTGGTGGTGCCTTTGGTGCGGTCGCGGCGATGCTGATGGGCACGCAAGAAGAGGAAAGGTCATGCGGTTTCACCATATATGTTGGGCGGTGACTTCCGCATTCAAAATAGCTGCCAGGCTTCGAACTGGCCGACGACAGTCTTGGCAGCGGGATAGAATGATAGCTGTACTACTTACTTATTTCTCGCTACAGTAGTTCCAACCAAGGCAGGGGAGCCAGTATTATGCTGGAGCTAACCGACCGTGTGGTTGCGGATCCGGACGTGTTGTCTGCCGAGATCGAGGGCAGTTGCGTCCTGATGAGTGTGGAGAGTGGAAACTACTTCAATCTGCGTGAGGTCGCCGCCGAAATTTGGCGCAATTTGTCGAAGCCATGTTCGGTCGCCGATCTTTGTCGGCATCTCGGCCAAATATACGACGCACCAGATGAACGGATAGAAGCTTCGGTCAAGAGATTTCTGGCCGAACTTCTCGACCGTGGACTGGTGCGAAGAGCCGAGATCCCTAGCGAATATCCGCAGCTTTGAAGCATATTTGATTGGATGTTCGATGGTTCTGGGTGAAGCCGGAGAACTTTTTTGGTATAGTCTTGCGGGGTGTACGTTGCGTTCGCAACGGCCATTGCCATATCTCACCGATACGATCTCTCAGCCGGACGACCCAGAAGTCGACATCGTATTCCAGCGGATAAGCGAACCGGACACACCTGCAAAATTCGTCTACGGCCCTTATCGCATCTCCTCCCCCCAGCTCTGTGACATTGTCTTGCCGGATGGACTGCATATTGAAGTTCGCGACGGACAACGGATGACGGTTGATGCGCCTGAAGGGTATGGCGATAGCGAGCTGCATACAGTCCTGTTCGGGCCGGCCTTCGCCATACTCTGCCATCAACGCGGCTGTCCTCCTTTGCACGCCTCGGCGGCCGTTTTCGGCAACACAGCACTGGCTGTCGCCGGCGATAGCGGCGCCGGAAAATCCACAACCATCCGTGCGCTGATGAAGCGTGGCGGCCATCTTCTAACTGACGACCAACTCGTGGTGTCTCCCGTAACGGCCAGTGCGGCACCAGGATTTCCGTCGATGAAGCTCTGGGGAAACACCGCGAGCTGGTTCGGAGATGCACTTGGGCACGCTGCCCGCGTAAGCGCGGAACTGAACAAATTCCATATCCGCGCGGAGGGTGCTTTTCACGATACGAAAGCGCCACTGAAGGTGATTTGCGTTCTGGTCCTGGATACAAATTGTTCTACGCCCGACGCCCAAAAGCTGCCCCAACCCGAAGCAATCGCGATGCTCGACCGGCTAGTCTATCGCAGCGAAATCGCAACGCATTTGGGCACCCGCGCCGCGATCTTCGGCTGGGCCACGCGATTAAGTAGCCAAATCCCGGTCTATTGCGTCCACCGGTCCAACGACATCGCGCAACTCGATGGGCTTACCGACTTGCTATTGGATATTGGGGTATCGCACGGTCTGAACGGCGGAACAAAACCATGACGGCGATCTTCGGCCTTTGGCATCGCAGCGGCCGCCCGGATCTGGTCCAGGACAGCGCGCGGATGCAGCGCTCGCTGGCGATCTACGGCGACGATCGCCGCAACCATTGGCATGATGACGAAATTGCGCTGGGCGTCGATCTATCCTTTCTGACGCCCGAAGACCGGCTGGACCGTCAGCCGCTATGCGGCGGCGGCGGACGGTTTGAATTGGTCGCCGACATCCGCTTGGACAACCGGCCCGAACTGGCAGCGATGCTCGCCATTCCTGCCGAGCGGGCCCGCGAAATGGCCGACGCTGATTTTGCCCTTGCCGCCTGGGAACGCTGGCGCGCAGGGGCTCTGGATAGACTGATCGGCGATTATGCCTTGGCGATTTGGGACAGCGTCGCCAAGACGCTGACTCTGGCGCGGGACTTCCTTGGCAACCGGCCGTTGTTCTATCGCGCCGAGAAAAATCGCTTTGCCTTTGCCAGTATGGCCAAGGGCATTCACGCCTTGCCGGATGTCCCGATCGCGCCCGATTTTGACACGCTGCGCGATCAGTTGGCGTTGCTGCCGATGCGCGGACCCAAGAGTCATTTTGCTGGCGTCAACCGGGTCGAGCCGGGCTTACTGGTGATCGCCCGTGCTGATGGACGTGTGGAATGTCGCGAGTGGTATGAATGGCGGCTGGACCGCGATGCGGGCTTTACCGATGATGACGAAGCCGTAGAAGCCTTCCGTTCGACCTTCGACCGCGCGGTCGCCGACCGACTGCGCGCGATAGGGCCAATCGGCAGCCAGCTCTCGAGCGGATTCGACAGTTCTGCCGTCACAGCAACCGCCGCAATTCAGTTGGGTAAGAAAGGCAAACGATTGTCCGCCTACACCCATGTGCCGCTCGCCGGTGTGCCGCTGTACGAACCGCCAGGGCGCACTGGCAACGAATGGCCGCTCGCCCATATCCTCGCCGATCGCTATGCGAATATCGACCATATCGCCGTCGAAGCGGCAGAGCGCCAGATCGGCGCCGATTTCGATTCGGAATTTTTCTACAACGAGTACCCGGCGATCAACCCCAACAACGCGCTGTGGGTCAACGAAATCTTCCGCACGGCTGCTCAGCGCAAGGAAAAGGTCATGCTTTCCGGTTCGGTGGGCAACGCTACGATCAGTTCCGAAGGGCAACAGCGTTTGGCGGAACTGCTCGCGTCGGGGAACTTGCTGACGTGGTGGCGTGAAGCAACCGCCTATGTCCGCCAGGGCGCATCCCGAAGACATGCGTTCGTAGGCTTGACCCTGCTGCCCTTGTTGCCGCCGCAAGTGGTGTATCGGCTCTACAAGCTCTGCGGACAACATACTTGGCAGCTTGCCGACTATACGGCGTTGCACCCAGGCGTTATCACCAGTCTGGCGTTCCGGAAAAGAGTGAATGCACTGGGGTTCGACACCACATTTGCACCCCGGCGCAATCGGCGGGCGATGGTGGCGACGGCCTTGCGCCGCATCGATAGCGCACCGCTCTACAAAGGACTGCTCGGCGCATTCGGAGTTGACCACCGCGACCCGACGTCCGATCGTCGGATTGTCGAACTATCCCTGTCCTTACCTTCTCGGATGTTCTTTCGTGAGGGACGGGGCAAATGGATTTTTCGACAGGCTTTCAGTTCGCGAATTCCGTCTGAGATACTCAATGCGCGGGACAAAGGTATTCAAACTGCAGATTGGCTTACCCGACTGCATAACGGAGAAAAGGTTTTAAAAGAGTGTGCCCAGATCGCCCAAGAAAAAGCTACGGTCATGTCATTGATCGATACAGACACCGTGGAAATCCTCCTGGCCACACCGTTACCGGAAAAACCGACACGGGAATTGCTGGAATCGCATGTCCTGAAGCTCTTGCGGGGACTGTCCGTCGCGCACTTCATCAGCAAGGCGGAACTCAGTAACCGCCAAACACCAGAGCACGGCTCAAATCAAGCTGGCTGAACTTAAGAATATAAGGAGTACCCGTCGAATGTTCCCGACGATAGGGGGCCAGCCGTGTTGTGCGCAATATCAACCATCTCGCATTCCGGCTCGACCCAAGGCTTTTTCGACGCCGTAGATTCCTCGGGTATAATTCTTTCGGCAGGAGCGTCCATGAACGTACCTCCTCAGGATTGAAGATAGATATACGGCAATATAGTAGGAGAAACGACAGAAAAATACAATCTACTAAATACCCTATTTGTTTTTAAGACACACTATTAAATAGCAAACATTGCTGCACAAACAAGCTATATTGCGGCTTCTGTCCTCGGCCATCTCATAAAGAGGTGTGTCTCTGATTGGCTCGTTTCAGAAAAGCCGAATCGCCGATAGAGCGCCTGGGCATATATATTTTCCCGATCGACACTTAAGGTGACGGAAGCATCACGTTGGGCTGCATGGCACTGCAAGGCCGTCAAAACGGCACTGCCAATTCCTCGCCCCCGCCACGAAGGCAACAATCCGATATCAATCAGATGCGCTTGCTCTCCCGCCAGATCTACATAAAGGCGGCCAATGGGTTCAGCGCCGTACAGAACTAGAAGAAAGTCGGCTTTCACAAACCGGCGAACATAGTCAATGTGCTGAACTTCAAACTGCTGGTCGCTGAAATTCTGTTTGAATTCTTCCGGCCAGCCCGTGCGACTGAGTTCCGGCTCACGCAATTGACGGTAAAGGCGGCGCAAAAATAGTAGATCGCCCGCCCGGCAGGTCCGCAGGCGAATACCGGGAAAGGAGAGCGCGAACCTCTCGCCAGAAGCTCGCGCCAAGGTGGGAAAGTCGGGTAACACTATCGATATCTTCAACTGAAGTCTGGAAACACCCCATCCCAAGCTATGCAGGGACGCAAGATCACATAGGGTTGGCGGTTGGTGTGTGCACCCGGCCCCGTATAGGAAACCGAAAGGGCAACAGAGGCCAACTGCGTATTTTGCGTACCGACCGGCGTGCAGTAGAAGTCGTTGTTTTTTGTACCCGCCAAGGTACCCCCGGTAGTGGGTGCTGTGTCCGCCCCCAGCGCACCGAGAATATTCAGCGAATGCGTATGGTTCGGCAGATTGCTGATCGTCAAGGTCACGGCCTCCTCCCCATGTACGCTTCCGGGTGTCCAGGGAATGATGCCGCCCGCGATGGTGCCAAGCCCAACCGCGGCCAGACCGCACAATTTCGGAACTGCGAAAGTCTGGTTCACCACCCCACCGTAAGTGTACTGAATAAGAGAAAAAAGTGCCTCATATTGCCGAATGGGATAGATAATCCCGTCGCAAGGCAGATAGCCTTGGGGTGCAAAGTCATAGGGAAACAGATCGATCTGCCCAACAAATGGATCAGACATGGCTTGTTCCTTCCTTATTGCTGTTGCGGATACTCGCCTTGCGTGGCCATGCAATAGAGAAGCCCCATGCTTGGCATGATGTTGTTGTGCGATGCATTACCGCCCTCGGCCGTCACGCTCTGGGCCGATACGGCGAGCCAGGTGGCCTTTGCTGGCTGGAGAGCATAGTGCTTCGCGCCATCGCTATTGGCGGCAAAAAGGTATGTTGGACCGGGCACCGCATCGGTCGCGGGAGTACTGGTGGCCATCAATGCGTGGCTATGAGCGGGAACCTCCGCTGCGCCCAAGGTCTCGGTTTCGGTGCCGTATTTTGCCCCTTGTGGGTAATTCGGCAGACCTAGCCCCTGCCCCGCCCCTATGACGAGACGGCCATTCAGATTGGGGACACCAACCGTGGTCGATCCGTTGCCTCCATATAGTGTGCCCAACAAAGAATAGAGAGCCGGGTACTCAGAGATGTTCAGCGTCTGACCGTTGCACGCCACCCATCCTGTGGGGATTCTGGAAAACGCGAAGAGTCTGATTTCTCCAACAAAACATGTCGACATGGAGGTCCTCCTATTTTAGGGACGCGGCGGGTAGTACCCGATGGTGGCAATTACGAAGTTTAGGGCGAGGTAAGGCTGCATATTGTTATGTGCAACACCATCTCCTACGAGGCCAAGCTGGTTGGCAAGTGGTACAAAACTTCCCGTTCCCGGAACGGCGAAGAACTTCTCGGAAAGCTGGGTCTGAGAAAGAGTATTTCCGACCGGCGGCGAACTTCCCTTTCCCGTCGAGACATTTACGCCATGCGTATGAGCGGGAACTTGGTCCGCCTTCAGCGTGACAGTCGGCGTTCCATAGGCGCCGTTATTCTGACCGACGGGATAAGTATTGCCGTTGTAGGTGCCGGTTCCGAGGAAGGTCCGTCCCCGCAAATCGGGAAGGTTGAAGTTTGCTCGGGCATCCCCACCGAACTGGATGCCGAGCAGCGAATACAGTGCATTGTATTGTTGGATCGATAGCGTCTGACCGGCGCAGGTCAAAAAGCCGACCGGCGGGAAAGTCGAACCTAAGATCCTGATCTGTCCAAGATATTGTTCCGACATTTTTCACCTCACAACTTGAAAGTTGGTGCCGAGCAAGTGGAACAAACAAAACAACGCGTTGAACGCGGCTACACACCTTACATGTATAGACTTCATCATCCGGCTGATTGGTATTTTACACTTACGACTTACGCTACATACTTTGCGTCAGGTCCATCAATTGAAAACTGCGTGATACAACATCCCATTGCTTTCAAGCCGGGATGGCGAAATCTGGATGGAAAGAACGCCCAACTTCTCGTTCTCCATGACATAGGTTTGCTGAGGCAAAATTGTCTGTAGCGGAGAGCGGAAGAACAGAACGAAGGGCTCGCGACAGATGCCAGGGTAGTTTTGAACTGGCAGCATCTGCATCGTCTCCAAGACCATGCCCACGCGACTTTCTCCGATATGCACCTGAAACATCTGCTTCAGGCACGTCGAAAACGCGCTTGCGTCTAGCAGCTGCATTTCGCTCAGCCCCTTCGCACAAGTAATTGTACAACTTTTGGTTTGTGTTTTAAAGCCGCGTGGAAGGGACGTTGAGCTCCACCATGAGGCTCCTGCAGAACCAACCAAGATCGCACCCTTGGCAAAATGTTCCGCGTAATGAGAATTACTTGCAAGCTGCTGCACAGGACTGGCGCTAACAGATTAAGAACAGCCGGCGTCGTAAACCATATGGTTGCTCGCTATGCTTGTGGCATTTGCTAAGATTGGTTCCGTTGAATCTGTTTTCAACGGGTCTGGCAGTTCAGATACCGGCGCACGGGCGTTGGGTGTTGCCGTCACAAGGATAGCTAGATGCCTGTTCGGCTCAGACAAATGCTGGGCACGGCCGAAGCCCTTTTTGCCTTGTGGGTGGGCTGGGTGCTGGTGTTTGCCTTCCCAATCCGACGGACCGCGGCTTGGTTTGGCGGCACAACCGCGCCGGCGGCTGGACATACCGTTGGCGCCGAGAAAATACGGCGCGCTGCGTACATTGCCCGACGCGTAGCACGCCTTGCCAAATGTGTACCATGGCGGACGACCTGTCTGGTGCAGGCACTCGCTGGAAGTTTGCTGCTCAAGCGCCGCGGAATCACCGCCGTCGTCCGGTTTGGCGTGACGAAACAGAAGCCTGGCCTAGCTGCCCATGCCTGGCTGATTGTCGGTGGCCGAACGGTGCTGGGCGGCGAAGCTGCTGCGGATTTTGTGCCTCTCGCCGACCTAAGAGGAAAATCGCCATGAACGTCGAGGTCCCTACGTCCCACCACGACGGATTGATCGCATCGATCATCGTATTCTTGCGCGATTATGCGTCCTATGCCGGCGGTGAAGGTGTGGCTGGTGCCGCTTTGGTCTTACTCGGAGCCCTATTCGAAGGAATCGGGTTAGCGCTGATTGCGCCCCTCCTCAACATCTTGTTCGACGACAATAACGCAGGCGGCTTCCTCCACCATACCGCCGAAACCCTTTTCAATTTGTTCGGCGCCTCGACGGTGTTTGCCCGCTTGTTGTTGCTGATGGGCATATTTGCTGCAGCGATGATCGTGCGTGCCTTGGTGCTTCTGGCGCGCGACACCACGCTGGCCAAATTGCGTATCGGCTTTGTGGAAATGCAGCGTGCCAGGGTCGCCGAGGCGCTGGCAACCGCGTCATGGGGCCAAGTGGTTCGCCTGCGCCATGCGCGCGTGATCCAGGTGATGAGCGGCGACATCCAGCAGATCGGAACTGCGGCGCATTTCCTGACACAATGCCTGACCGCCGTGGTGGTTCTCACAGCGCAATGTGTTCTGGCGCTCTATCTCTCCTTGCCTTTGGCACTGCTGTCATTTGTTCTTCTGGTTGGCACCGCTCTCGCACTCCTACCAATGATGCGAAGATCGTGGCGGTTGGGTCACTTCTTGACCGAGGCAAATCAGAATCTGCTGCATGGTACGGCCCAATTTCTTGGTGGTTTAAAACTTGCCGTCAGCCAGAACCTGCAAAACGACTTTTTGTTGGAGTTTCGTACATCGTTACAGGAACAAAGTGTGCAACAAGTCAACTACCTGCGCCAGCAAACCGAGACCCGGCTGACGATTGCCACTTTGTCGGCGCTGATGGGCGCCGTTTTGGTATTGGTCGGGTTGTCGATTTTCCATGTGCCGCCCGCGATGCTGGTCGCGCTGCTCGTGGTGGTGGTGCGGATGAGCGGCCCTTCGAATCAAATCCAGCAAGGTGCCCAGATGCTGGCAAATGCCTTGCCGGCGTTTGACGCGGTGCAGACGCTGAAGCGAGAATTGGGAGGCCCAACACAGAAAACAAGTGCGATCGACAACGTTCCGCCGATTGATGGAAAAATCTGTTTTGAACACGTCACATTCATCCACCCCCACGATGGCGACGGTGAAGGACACGGTGTTCAGGACATGACACTAGCTATCGAACCGGGCATGTGCTTGGGAATCAATGGTTCGTCCGGCGCCGGCAAGACCACTTTTGCCGATCTTCTGGCGGGGCTTTACCCGCCGCAATCGGGCTTGATCACGGTTGGCGGCCTTCCGCTAGCAGATTCGTTACTGGACCAATGGAGAGACAAGATCAGCTATGTCGCGCAGGATCCGTTTCTGTTCCACGATACGATCCGGCGCAATCTGGCTTGGGTATCTCCCGGAATTGGCGAAACCAAAATGTGGCAGGCACTGGCCTTGGCCGAAGCCACCGACTTCGTTCGCAATCTTGCGGATGGCCTCGATACCATTGTGGGCGAACGCGGGATACTGCTGTCCGGCGGCGAGCGTCAGCGCGTAGCTCTGGCGCGGAGCATCTTGCGGCGGCCGAACCTCTTGATCCTTGACGAAGCGACCAATGCGCTCGATCCCGCGACGGAACGAACAGTTCTCGGTCGCCTTATGGCGCAGTCACCGAGACCGACTATGGTGATAATCGCACATCGCCCGGAAAGCTTGCTGCGATGCGATCGCATCCTAACCATAGAAAACGGACATTTGGTATGAGAGAACCATTGCCGTCCGAGTTTGCACTTCTTGCCGCGTGTTGCCGTTGGCCGCGAATCCCGAGCCAACTGGCTGTTATCAAGGGCGCCAAAAGCATCGATTGGCTCTATTTTCTACAGTTGGTCAAATACCATCGCGTCGCCGCGCTAGTAGCGGATGGACTGAAAACTGCGGGCGTTGCGCCTCCCGCCGATATATCACAATGTCTTACTACAATGGCTGATGCATCGGTCAGGCAGAGTCTGGCCGTTGCCCGCGAAACGATCCAATTGCAGCAACTGTTCGACAAAGCTGGCATCCCTGCGCTGTTTCTCAAAGGTTCCACCTTGGCCGCACGAGCCTACGGAATGCTGGCGCTTAAGCACAGCCGCGATGTCGATCTGTTGACCCTGCCGTCGTATGTCGACGCATCTCTTCTCTTGATGGGGAGGCTGGGCTACGCGCTTAAGCCACCATGCGATAGAATTGACTGTACACAGCTTGGCCACTTCGTTCGCTTCGGCCGGGAACTTCCCCTAAATAGTATCAAGAACGGCTTGGTCATAGAAATCAAGTGGCGGCCAATGAACAACCAAGCTCTCCTGGCCGGGTTGTCAGCAGCGTCGCCTAGCCAGGAAATTGCAGTATCCAAAGCCGCTATGGTTAGGACATTCAGCGATGCAGATCTGTTTTCGTATCTATGCGCTCACGGGGCGGTTCATCGCTGGTCGCGCCTGAAGTGGCTAGCCGATCTTCACGCTCTAGTGACTCAAACTGCTCCCGGTGATGTTCTCGGTTGGTATCGACGAGCCGAGGAAATCGGAAGCGGAACCTGTGCGGCTCAGGCCTTATTGCTCTGCCGAGAAGTCTTCGCCATGCCGATTTCTCCAGAGCTTGAGGCGGTGTTAGAAAACAGATTACCAAAGTGGCTTGCGGCCTTTACACTGAAAGGCATTTCTCATCCTACCACTGGCGATCTCGCGACGGATTGCATTTTCTCCGGCACGCCAGCTAGGTTTTATAGATTCCTGCTGGGAACGAGTTTCCGTTTCCAGCTTGAGGAGTTCTGCTTGGCATCTGTACAGCCCTTGGATGCCATTTTCTTCCGTTTGCCCAAGAAAATGTATTGGCTCTATCTGTTGCTGCGTGTTCCGTTTTTCGTTGCGCGGAAAATCCTGCGATTGCGTTTTTTGCCACCTTGGAATAGGCGATCTCGCGCATGTCAAATTCGGGATGGCTAGCCGAGTCACGATCCCAAGCGCCTAACTCGTCTCAAGCATCGTCGTGGACGCTCGCAAGGCCGTAATCTCCGGTCCGCCCGCGGCCACGCGGCAGCCGTCACCACCCCAGATAGTCTGAGCGGAGTTCGTAGTTTTGCACGAGGAATGGCGCTCCCAACCGGACTTGAACCGGTGTTTCAGCCTTGAGAGGGCCGCGTCCTAACCGCTAGACGATGGGAGCGTGAGCGGAGGGGGAGGCTTATACGGGGGAGCCGCGGGCGGTTCAAGCGTCCGTCGGCGTCCTGCCAGCGCTGCCGCGGCACCCCCACCTCGCGGTCACGCCCGCAGGATTAAGGGTTGGAAGGAGGGGCCTTCGAAGGCCGCGATCGTGTCTTTGTCACCGGTGGCGACGATTATCCAGACGAAGCCTTCCGCACTGCCATTGGCGCGGTCGCGAAGGGACGGTTCGGAGCGGCCGTTGGGGTGAGAATGAAAACAGCCGACCACCGCCCTCCCTGTGCCGCGCAAGGCGCGTTGCAGGGAAAATTGGGCGGCGGGGTCGATTGCGAAGCCCTCGCATGGCGCGGGTGCCACATTTGCCGCAGGATGAAGCGCGGTGACGGTCACGGTCGCCCCGTCGCGTTTACCGATCAGGAGGCCGCAAGCCTCGGCCGGAAAAGCGGCCCGGGCGGCGGCGAGAAGCTCGTTACGACGTTCAGCGGGGAGAATCAGCATGCCCCCTCCGTCGCGCTACGCGCGCCACCTCCCCCGCAAAAAACGGGGGAGGAAAGAGAGCGTGCGGCGCTTATTATCACTGCTTTGGGGCTTCGCCGTGGACGACCGCGACGATGTGACCATCGGTGGTGTCGATCACCCAGATCGCATCTTGGGTATCGGAGCGCACATGCAGGATGAGACGGCCCGGCTGGGTGTCGCTTGACAGAATGCGATACCCCGACGCCAAGGTCATCGTCACCGGGTTTTTGGGTTTGGCCTCCACGGCGGCGGGTACGGCGTGATGGCCCCAGCCGGCCCAAAGGCCGTAGATCATCACGCCAATGATGACCGCAATGGCCACACCAAGAGCAATGGCGGTTGCCCTGGCAAGTCGATAACTTGGGCTCGATTTGGGATCGACCGGTGATTCAGTGAGTGATGATTCAGATAATTCTGGCACAACGTCCTCCACGGGTGCGCGGACGCTCGAAGTTCCGGCCGAAGCGGCAGGCGAACGCCTGGATCGTTTTCTGGCCGGGGCCTGCTCCGACATGAGCCGTTCCCGCATTCGTCAATTGCTCGATGAAAGCCGCATTACGCGCGGCGGGGAGAAAATAGGAGACCCCAACCACAGGGTCAAACCGGGCGAGCATTACAAAATCGACGTACCAGCCCCGATCCCCCCCGAACCGCAAGGCCAGAATATCCCGCTTTCGATCGTCTATGAGGATGATGATGTCATCGTCATCGACAAACCGGCCGGGCTGGTTGTGCACCCCGCCGCCGGCAATCCCGACGGGACGCTGGTCAATGCGCTGATTGCCCATTGCGGCGCCTCGCTGACCGGCGTCGGCGGCGTGATGCGGCCGGGCATCGTCCATCGCCTCGACAAGGACACCAGCGGGCTGCTGGTGGCGGTGAAGAACGAGCGCGCCATGCACAGCCTGGCCAAGCAATTCGCCAATCACACCATCGAGCGGGCCTATCACGCGGTGGTGTGGGGCAGTCCGCGGCTCGGCGACGGGCGCATCGAAACCCAGATCGGGCGCAATCCCTATGACCGCAAACGCATGGGCGTGATGCGCGCCGGCGGCAAGGACGCCGTGACGCGCTATCGTGTGGTGGAGCGTTTCGGCGACGAAACCCGTCCTCTCGCCAGCCTGATCGAATGCCGCCTGGAAACCGGGCGCACGCATCAGATCCGCGTCCATCTCACCCATCTCGGCCACCCTTTGATCGGCGATCCGACTTATGGGCGGGCGCGCCAGGCGCCGCGGGCGAAAACACCCGAGCAGGAAGAAGCCTACAAAGTCATCACGGATTTTCCCCGGCAAGCCCTGCATGCCTGGCTGCTCGGGTTCCAACATCCCAGCCTGCACAAGACCATCCGGTTTGAGTCGGCCTATCCGGCGGATATGGCGGATTTGATCGCCGCCTTGCGCCGGCTGTGACAGACGCCCGGCCGGGACAACCGGCTGGCTTGAAAAAGTCAAAATCGTCCCTAAATCAAGATTGTACGGGGCCCGATAGGGTTGCCGACGGTTACGGATTATTGACTTGGGGGCGCTGGTTACGGCGTTTACTTTATCGGGGCTCGCCAAACGCGTAAGTCTTACTGGCCGGCCGGCTTGGCGGCGGCCTTTACATGGCCGGCCATTGTGGCGGCCGAGGAATGGGGACAATGAGCTCTCGCGCGCTTCCGGCCCTTGCGGGGGAAAGCGGCCTTTCAAGGTACCTTTCGGAAATCCGCAAATTTCCGCTTCTGGCACCGGAAGAGGAGTACATGCTCGCCAAACGCTGGAAAGAGCATGAAGACCCTCAGGCCGCCCACAGACTTGTCACCTCGCACCTGCGCCTCGTCGCCAAAATCGCCATGGGCTATCGCGGCTACGGCCTGCCGACCTCGGAAATCATCGCCGAAGGCAATGTCGGGCTGATGCAAGCGGTCAAGCGCTTCGAGCCCGAACGCGGTTTTCGGCTGGCGACATATGCGATGTGGTGGATCCGCGCCTCGATCCAGGAATTCATTCTGCGCTCGTGGAGCCTGGTCAAGATCGGCACCACCACCGATCAGAAAAAGCTGTTCTTCAACCTGCGCAAAGCCAAGTCGAAGATCAACGCCATCGAAGAAGGCGATCTGACCCCCGAACATCTGGCGGTTCTGTCCGACCAGCTTGGCGTTGCGGCGGACGAAGTCACCAGCATGAACCGCCGCCTGTCGGCGCCCGATTCCTCGCTCAATGCGCCGCTGCGGTCCGAATCCGAAAGCGAATGGCAGGACTGGCTGCCCGACGAAACCCTCGACCAGGAAACCCGGCTGGCGGAAACCCAGGAAGTTGACGAGCGCAAAGCGCTGCTCGCGGCGGCCTTGGGCGAACTACCCGAACGCGAGCGCCAGATCATCCAAGCCCGCCGCTTGCAGGACGATCCGGCGACGCTGGAAGAACTAAGCCACAAGTTCGGCATCAGCCGCGAACGGGTGCGCCAGATCGAAGTGCGTGCCTTCGACCGTTTGCAACGGAGCATGAAAAGCGCGCTGCGCGACAAACGCGCCGCGATGGCAGAGCTGCGGCAGGCGGAACAGCGGCATCCGGAGTGAGCGATGGTGATATACTCGGCGCATGAAGCTCTATCGTAAAAACGATTTTCCGCTGCACCGCGTGCGCGAGCACCTGGAGACCGGGCCGGTAGTGCTGGTCAGTTCGACCTTCATGGGCGAGACCAATATCATGACCATGGCCTGGCACATGATGATGGAATTTACGCCCGCTCTGTTCGCCTCCATCATTTCGAACCAGAACCACAGCTTCGAGCTAATTCGCAAGGCGCGCGAATGCGTCATCAACGTGCCGACCGTCGACATGATCGATACCGTCGTGCGCATCGGCAACTCGACCGGCGGCGACATCGACAAGTTTGAAAAGTTCGGCCTGACCAAGGCGCCTGCCGCGATCGTCAAAGCGCCGCTGATCGGCGAGTGCTACGCCAGCTTCGAATGCCGCCTCGCCGACGGTAGCAAAATCGACAAATACAACATGTTCATCTGGGAAGTGGTAAAGGCACATGTGTCGCCCTCACCCAAACGGCCAAAGACCATCCACTACAAAGGCAACGGCGAATTCCGCATCGCTGGCGAGACCATCAGCCGGCGGCGCATGTTCCGCCCGGAAATTCTATAACCAACCAAAGCAAAAATCCCGCGGCGCAGGTAATGGTGTAGAAAACGGCACGGGCTGGGCCGGCGTCAGCCGCTGATCGCCGGTCATATGGAGACGTCTATGCAACTGAGGCTCTGGCAGATCGATGCGTTCGCGGCGCGGCCGCTGCAAGGCAATCCCGCCGGTGTGGTGCCGCTGACCGCGTGGCTGGAGCCCGGCTTGATGCAGGCCATCGCGCGCGAAAACAATCTGTCGGAAACCGCGTTCCTGGTGCAGACGGCCGCCGGACGCTATGACCTGCGCTGGTTCACGCCGGGCGGCGAAGTCGACCTTTGCGGCCATGCCACACTGGCGAGCGCCTGGCTGTTGTTCGAGGACCTCGACAAGACGCTCGACCGCGTGACGTTCACGACGCGCTCGGGCGAACTGATCGTGACGCGCGGCACGGACGGACTCACCATGTCGCTGCCTGCCGACCGGCCAGAAGCCTTCGTGGCACCGGCCGGATTTGCCGAAGATATCGGTGCGGCACTTGGCGTTGCCCCGCCCAAGGAATTGCATCTGGCGCGCTATCTTCTCGGGCTATGGGACGATCCCAAAGTGATACGGGGCATTCGCGATTGCGGCGAGATTGCCGGCGTGCTGCGCCGCCAGCATCTGTGGGGCATGGCGGTCACGGCGCCCGGCGATGCGGGCTACGATTTCGTCTCGCGCTTCTTCGCCCCCGACAAAGGCGTGCCGGAAGACCCGGTGACCGGATCGGCGCATTGCATCCTGACCCCGTTCTGGGCGCAGCGCCTGGGGAAGAAAACGATGACGGCACGTCAAGTCAGCCCCCGCGGCGGCGATCTTACCGTCACCGATGACGGATCGCGCACGATGATCACGGGAACATGCGCACTGTATTTGGAGGGCGAAATTTGGGTTTAACCTTGGTTGTCATTCCCGGCCGAGCATGCGCGTGCAAACGCGCGTGCGAGGGGAAGGGAACCCAGGTGGTTGGATCGGGCGTCGCGCTTAAGGTTAGGTCCGGTGGCATCGTGCCTGATCACAGACACTCACCCAACGTCATGACCTGGGTCCCCTTCCCCTTCAGCCGCTTTGCGGCTTCCGGCCGGGGATGACAGTCAGAGCAAATTTCTCTCACACTCGCCGGTGGTGGGTTTGTTGCCGGGATCTTCACCAGCCATGACGCGCATGCGGAAGAAATGCGGCCGCGCCCCATCGGCAGAAAGATCGGCGAGTTTGACCATACCGGCCTGGGTGATCAGCGACTGGTTCTGCGCCACGAAGATTGCCACGAACTCCGGCCACCAGGCGATGTCGCCGGTTTGCGGGCTGTTCACTTCCTCGAAACGGGCCGAAACCGGAAACTGGCTGGCGGGAATGAAGCTGTAGCGCAGGCCGGAATTGCAGAACACGCGCCAGACATATTCTGAGCCGTCATCATGGTGACGGCCGAGCGAGGCCACCTGCGGATCGGAAGCGGCCTGAATGGCGGCCAAAGACGGAACGGCGAACGTGACCAAAGCCGTGACGGCAAACAGAAGTCGGCGCATGCAAGTCCCCATCGGAACGTTGTTTTGTTTCTACCCAACCCCTTAACGCGGCTTGCGGAATTCACCTTCTCCGGCGCGCCGCCTCGGTCTGGTTGCGGTTATCGGTTAACCGTCTGTCCCAGATTGGGGCCCTCATTGATCCATTCTGAGGACGTTGCAAGACACTTGCCGGAACAATCCCCAGACAAGCGAAGGCCGGCTTCGAACCCAGGGGCAATGCCGCTATACTGGCGTCATGGACAGGCCGCTGCCCGACGATCCGATTCTGGCCCGCCTCAAGCGT
>WSSedL1CaDRAFT_10000208_pt1 | contig 40924 bp, 30 predicted proteins | sample WetSurSL1Cattail_FD_9464 | JGI IMG/M metagenome (IMG submission 9464)
ATTCCGTTTTTCTGTGCTACTTCAAAAGTAAACGAACTTCCTGCTTGTCCCAAAGCCAATTTGTACATCGGTTCCAATGATTTTTCATCAAACATCATGTTGGCATTGGTGGCAAAAGGCAATTCGTTAGCTAATATTTTTAAATTAGAATAATGCGTGGTAATGATTCCAAAAGCTTCTCGGTGGTAGAATTCTTCTAAGAAAATTTCTGCTAAAGCACCTCCTAATTCTGGATCAGAACCCGTACCAAATTCGTCAATTAGGAACATGGTTTTGCTGTTACACTTTTTTAAGAAGTAGTTCATGTTCTTTAGTCGGTAACTGTAAGTACTAAGATGATTTTCAATAGATTGGTTATCTCCGATATCGGTTAATATTCTGTCGAATAAAAAAGTTTCTGAACGTTCATGAACTGGAATCAACATTCCCGATTGTAGCATCAATTGGAGTAATCCTACCGTTTTTAACGAAATGGTTTTTCCTCCAGCATTCGGTCCTGAGATAACTATAATTCGGTTTTCCTGTTGTAATTCGATCGTTTGCGGATGCGTAATTTCCTTTTTTTGTTTGTTAGTCAAATACAAAATAGGATGGAAGGCATCTCTAAAATACAAACGACGTTCCTCAGTAATTGCGGGTAAAATTCCGTTGATTCTATCAGCATATTTTGCTTTGGCAGCAATAACATCCACATCACTTAAAAAGGCTTGGTATTCTTTTAATAATGGTAAATACGGACGAATAGTATTCGACAACTGTTTTAAAATACGAGTAATTTCTTCTTTTTCCTCGTATTCTAAATTGCTTAATTCTCTGGAATATTTCAGTGTCATTTCAGGTTCTATGTAAGCAATACTTCCTGTTTTAGAACTTCCTAAAATAGTTCCTCTTACTTTTCTTCTGTACATAGATAAAACCGCTAAAACGCGACGATTTTGCACAAAACTCTCTTTGATATCATCCAAATAACCCAAACCATTGTATTGAGTCAAGGCTATTCCAAAACTCTGATTGACTTTACCACGAACCAAATTCATATTCCTGCGAATATCCAATAATGTAGGTGAAGCATTGTCTTTGATTTCGCCGTATTTATCTACAACTACATCAATTTGACTAACAATTTCCTTAGTCAATTCCACTCGTGAAGCTCTCGCATTGATATTTGGATAATAATCATCAAATTTTCTTAAGAAATTCAATAGAAAATTTACCGTTGACGATAAAGTCGCTATTTTTCTAAAACTACCTACTTCTAGGTAACTATCTTCAATAGCTAGAAATTTTATTTCATGTGTTATCGCATCAAAACCGTGATTAGGAATCGCATTATTATTTTGGAAAGAAGAAACATACTCAGAGGTTTGCATCAAAGCTTGCATTAAACTTTCTTTGTCTCTAAAAGGCGTAATTTCTAGTGCTTTTTCTTTTCCAATTTCGGTGTTACACATCTCAGAAATGGTTTCGAGAATGGTTGGAAATTGAAGATCTTGTAATGTTTTTTCGGTGATGGATATCATGTTGTAATCTAAGTTGTAAAGTGTCAAAGTTACAAAGTTTCAAAGTGAAATACATTACTTTATGATTGACTTTGCTAAAAACTTTACGAACTTTGTCTGAAATTAGTAAGTATGCAAATGAACTTATCTGCCGAATGGCAATCTATTCTATCAGAAGAACTCCAAAAACCTTATTTTGATGATTTGTTGCAAGCGGTAGAAAAAGAATATCAAGAATCCGTTTGTTTTCCACCGAAAGATTTGATTTTTTCGGCATTTAATTATTGTAATTTTTCCAATTTAAAACTCGTGATTATTGGACAAGATCCTTATCATGGAGTAGGAGAAGCGAATGGTTTGTGTTTTTCGGTGAATGATGGCGTAAAAATTCCACCTTCGTTGCGTAATATTTATCGAGAAATCAATGATGATTTAGATGCTGTTTTTATGCCCACATCTGGCAATTTAGAACATTGGGCTAAACAAGGCGTTTTGATGTTAAATGCTTCGTTAACGGTACGAAAAGACAGTCCAAACAGTCATAAACATCTAAAATGGAATGTATTTACTGATGCAGTGATCCAAAAAATATCCGACGAAAAAGAACATGTAGTGTTCTTGCTTTGGGGCGCTTTTGCACAAAAAAAAGGAAGTAAAATTGACAGAAATAAACATTTGGTTTTAGAATCAGGTCATCCGTCTCCAATGAGCGCTAATCAAGGAAAATGGTTTGGAAACAAACATTTTAGTCAAGCGAATGTTTATTTAAAAGCCAATAATAAATCAGAAATTGATTGGGAGTTCAAACAGTAGTTGTAACGCAATTTATTTTAAGGCTTCCCATTCTTCTAAAGTAGCTAAGGATTTTTGGTATTCCATTACAACTTGCCATTTTTCACCATGTTTCAGAAGTAAAGCTTCAAAATGAATGTATTCTTTTGAAGTCTTTTGATTGGAAGTATTGGTTGAAGTAAAGCAAAAAATTCCTGTTTCATGTGCTGTAGTTTCACTTCCAATTCTTTGTGAAAAACGAAAAGCTACAGTATCTTTAGTTTTTCCATTCTTTGTATTCAAAAATCCTTGTTTCCAATGTTCAAGAGCTACCGTCATAGGTTCGGAACGTTTATTATTTCCGATTGATACAACTAAAACAGCATTTTTATCACATACAGCTTCGTATCCGTTATAGTCACCAGCATTAACGGTTCGTGTTATTTCATTCCAATAAGTTTGATCTATTTCAGCAATTCGAAGGGAATCTTGGCTTGTTTTGTTTTGACTGATTCCTTTTGTTGTGATTGAAAAAAGAAGAAGAATGAAGAATGAAAAATAAATTGTGTTTTTCATGTTTTGAAATTTTTAATTGAATTTTAGACTATGAAAAACGGGTTGCATTAATTCTTTAAGTGTTTGTTGATCATTTGCTAAATAAAAATAGTAAGCGTCTGCAACATCGTCTTTGTGAATAGCTACAGTCATACAATATTTATACACTGTAGAAAATTCTTTTCCTGTTTCAACCATTGTCAGTGCTCCCCAGTCGGCATTAAATTCAGCTTTAATTGCTTCAGGGGGAAAAGTCGATGTTCTGGGGATTTTATCAAAAACACCTGAAATATTCATAGCAATAGCAAGAAAAGAGCCTTGATACAATTCGTTCGGATTCTTGTTTATTTCACCGGATTGTTTGCTTTTTTCTTTATCTAAGTAATTTTTCATCCTATCATCCAAGGGGTGTATTGCAAATCTCACTTCAAAGTCTCTTTCTTTATGTTTGATAGCAAAATCGTAATTCATTTGATTATTAGGGATAATTGCAGTTTCTTGAAATCCTTTAGGCATTTCAAAATTCATTTTACTTTTTAACAATTTCTCTTGAAATTCAGAAACTGTTTCTTCTTTTGTAAATGAACAAAGAAATACAACAATAAACCCAATAGTTATTATTTTAAAGTTATTCATAATTGACCTTTTTTAATAATAAGTTTCTTCAAGTAAGATTTCAAATATAAACAAAATTTAATCACATTGTAAGTTATTTCTTTTTTCATTAAAAGCTATATAGAAAAAGCCGTTTAAATTTCATTTATGAAACTTAAACGGCTTTTATATGAATTTAAACAAGTTTACTTCTTAATAATATTCATTAAAATTGCTTTGTTGGTTTGGTTTTTTACAGTTAGAATAATTTCAACGTTTTGAGCTGTTTTGCCTTCAATGACATATAGTTTTGCGTTTTTTCCAAATTCTGTATCACTTTTGTCGAAATCTACATCTCCAAATTCAAGCGATTTTTTAATATCAGTAGTATCAATCCATTTCTCAGCTAGAACTTGAGAAGCTTTTTCAGAATATTCAAAAGGTTTGTTTCTAATGTCGTTTAAAACACGTGCGTTTGGAAAATAATTACAGCGGGTATCTTTTCCACTAAAAACCATAGCGACAAAAAAACAACCTAATACTAAGCCTACTAGATAATAGGCAAATCGATGTACAAACTTCATGAATTTATTTTTTTGGCAAAGGTAATTGAAAGTTTACTTAAAACACAATTAAATTGATATCGTTATTGGGCAAATCAAACCAGTCTCCAATGGCTCTATTGGTAAGAATCCCGTGGTAGGTATAAATTCCGTTTTTCAAGCCTTTATCGCAACGAATAGCACTTTCTATACCGCCGTCTTCGGCAATTTTTAATAAATAAGGAGTGATAATGTTGCTAATAGAAAGCGAGGCTGTTTTAGAGTAACGAGAAGGAATGTTAGGAACACAATAATGTAAAATATTGCTTTTTATAAACGTTGGTTTTTCATGTGTAGTTACTTCAGAAGTTTCAAAACAACCACCGGTATCAATACTAACATCAACAATAACAGCTCCTTTTTTCATGTGTTCCACCATTGTTTCAGTAACCACTACAGGGCAGCGTTCCATTCCGCGTAAAGCACCTATGGCTACATCGCAACGCCTTAAAGCTTTCATCAAGGTTTTGGGTTGGATAGTTGAAGTAAAAACACGTTGGCTTAAACTATTTTGCAGTCGTCTTAATTTGGTAATAGAATTATCGAATACTTTTACATTTGCTCCTAATCCAATGGCAGTTTTAGCCGCAAATTCGCCCGCAGTTCCAGCACCTAAAATAACAACTTCAGTAGGGGGAACGCCAGTAATATTTCCAAAAAGGAGTCCTTTTCCGTGAGCATTGGCAATCATTAATTCAGCTGCAATTAAAATAGAAGCGGTTCCTGCAATTTCACTTAATGATTTTACAACCGGATAAGTATCATCTACATCTTTAAGATATTCGAAAGCTAATGCGGTGATTTTTTTCTTAGTTAAGGCTTCGAAATATTCTTTTTTCTTGGTTTTTAATTGAATGGCCGAAATTAGAATCGTTTGATTATTCATCATGCCGATTTCGGTAACAGTAGGCGGTTCTACCTTTAATATCATGGGGCAACCAAAGACTTTTTGGGTATCTTTAGTTATTTCGGCACCTGCTTCAGAATATTCTCTGTCTGGATAACTGGAACTTTCGCCTGCGCCTGATTCTATCATTACCCGATGACCATGACTCACTAATGAACTCACAGCATCTGGTGTTAAACAAATCCGGCGCTCTTGATAGCTAGTCTCTTTAGGAATACCAATAAATAGTTCGCCTTTTTTTCTAGCTATTTCCAGTTTCTCTTCTTGAGGTAATAACTGTTGTTTTGTAAATGGAGTTATTGATATTGACATCGTTTTCAGTACTATTAAAAAGTAAAATTACACAAAAAGATTAAAAAAATAAGCTTTATATTTTGATAAAAACACAAATGAATTTATTTATTAACATAAAGCTGCTTTTTGACTGTTTTTTGCATTTTATATTAAGAAGTAATTTCGGAAAAAGTTTGAGATAAATGAGTTTAAAGTATTGAAAATCAATATTTAATATTATAATAAAAAGAGCTTATTTTAATTTTAAAAAACGTTTTCCATCTGCTAATGCTTCAATAGTAATGGTTGAATGGATTTCAGGAATAAGACTAGCGATATTTTCGGCCCATTCAATAAAACACCAATTTCCAGAATACAAATAATCATCGACTCCCATATCTAAAGCTTCGGTTTCATTTTTTAAACGGTAAAAATCAAAATGATAAACAGTTTGATTATCTGTAGTTTCGTATTCGTTAACTAAGGAAAAAGTGGGGCTACTTGTTGCTTCCGTTACGCCCAAAGTTTTGCACAATTGCTTGATAAAAGTAGTTTTTCCAGCGCCCATTTCACCGCTAAAAAGAATGACTTTGTTAGGTTTAGCTGCTACAATCAATTCGGCAACATTGCTTATTTCTCTTAATGAAAAAGTGATTTCCATAATTTTAGTGTTCAGTATTCAGTTTTTAGTAATCAGTGCTCGTGTTTATTATTGAACTGTAAACTGAACACTGATTACTGAATTACTTTTATTTCGGATTAAATATCAAACAAGGAATAATCATCTCTTCTAGAGAAATTCCCCCATGTTGATAGGTGTTTTTATAATAACTCACATAATGATTGTAGTTGTTGACATAAGCCAAGAACAAATCATTTTTTGCAAAAATATAAGAACTACTCATATTAATAGCTGGTAAACCAATTTTTTTCGGATCTTTTACTGCATAAACATCTTTGTGTTCGTAAGTAAGACTTCGCCCAGTTTTATAACGCAAATTCAAACTCGTATTTTTATCACCAACAACTTTAGATGGGTTTTTGACATTGATTGTTCCGTGATCAGTAGTTAAAATCAATTTGAAACCTAGTTTTTGTGCTTGTTGAATAATTTCTAACAATGGGGAATTCTTGAACCAACTTAACGTTAGCGAACGATAAGCCTTATCATCGGCTGCGAGTTCTTTTACCACATCCATTTCTGTTTTGGCGTGCGAAAGCATATCAACAAAATTGTAAACTATCGTAACCAAATCATTGTCTTTTAAAGCTTTGAAATTGTCCAATAGTTTTTTTCCCGAAGCTAAATTGGTGATTTTGAAATAATCTTCTTTGATGTTCAATCCCAAACGCTTTAATTGTGCTGAAAGAAATTCGGCTTCAAACAAGTTTTTTCCGCCTTCTTCTGGATCATTTTTCCAATATTCAGGATGTTTTTTTTCCATCTCAACAGGTAATAAACCTGAGAAAATGGCATTTCTAGCATACTGGGTCGCCGTGGGCAAAATAGAGTAGTAGGGCACTTCTTTTTCTAATTTGTAATAATCGGCTACTACACTTTCAAAAACTTTCCATTGGTCGTAACGCAAATTGTCAATGACTACAAACAAAACGGGTTTATCTTTTTTCTTCAATTCTGGCAGAACTAATTCTTTGAATAAAGTATGTGATTGAATGGGTTTATCGGCCTTTGGTTCAAACCAATCTTCATAATTGCGTTCGATGAATTTTCCAAACTGCGAATTGGCTTCTACTTTTTGCGATTCTAAAATTTCAATCATACCTTGATCATTGATGTCTTCCAATTGTAGTTCCCAGAACAATAGTCTTTTATACAATTCAATCCAATCTTCATAGCTGTTGACCATCCCCATTTCCATGGATATTTTTCTAAATTCCTTTTGGTAATCCAAAGTGGTTTTTTGAGAAATTAGTTTCGAATTGTCTAGATTTTTCTTTAAACTCAGTAAAATTTGGTTTGGATTCACGGGTTTAATCAAATAATCGGCAATTTTTGCGCCAATGGCTTCTTCCATGATGTATTCTTCCTCACTTTTGGTAATCATAATCATAGGGATGGCGCTCTTTTTTTCTTTCATTTCCGAAAGGGTTTCCAAGCCGCTCATTCCAGGCATGTTCTCGTCTAAGAAAACAATATCAAAGTTCTCGTTTTCAAATATTTCAATAGCGTCAAGACCGTTATTGCAGGTAGTGACTTCGTAATTTTTTTTCTCTAAAAAAAGAATATGAGGTTTTAGATAATCAATCTCATCATCAACCCAAAGTATTTTTATCTTGTCCATATTTTGTATAAATAATAATCGAATGAATAGTTTATTGGAACGCTAAAAACGCTCTTTCATTGCGCAAATTAAAGATTTTATAGACTCCAAGTTCCTAATATTATGATAAAATTTCTTTCTTTGGTTTTAGTGAATAGTTCGCCGAGAATAGTCTTCATAAATCAGATTAAGAAAATAAAGATGAGAGCTCATAACTAACTATTAATGTTGATAACTCTTGTTTTTGTGTTTAGCAAATTTATCCTACATTTGGTTTTCAGCTATCAACCAAATTCAAAGTAAATAGTATATTAAAAACCAATAATATATTGTTTCTAATTTTAATTAACCGAAAGATATGAATATTGAAGTATCAACCAATTTTAAAAAAAGAACTCTTAAAGCAATTTTATCAATTGTCTTGTTCATGTTTGTTTATATAATTTTATTGGTTTTAGCTGTTGGCTTAACCGCTTTATGTGCTGTAGGAGGTTTTTATGTAATTACGGTTCATCCTTCTTTTATTACATTGATGCTCGGTGTCGGTTTAGCTAGTTTAGGTTTTTTTATTTTGGCATTCTTGTTCAAATTTTTATTTAAAAAGCATAAAATTGATAGAAGTCATTTAACTGAAATTTCGGAAGAAGACGAACCTAAATTGTTTGCTTTTATTCGAGAAATTGTTAACGAAGCAGGAACTGATTTTCCAAAGAAAATATATCTATCATCAGAAGTAAATGCGAGTGTATTTTATGATTCTAGTTTTTGGAGTTTATTTTTTCCAGTTAAAAAAAATCTACAAATTGGATTAGGCTTAGTTAATGCCATAAGCTTGCAAGAATTAAAAGCGATTTTGGCACATGAATTTGGTCACTTTTCTCAAAAAAGTATGAAAGTAGGAAGTTATGTGTATTATGTAAATCAAGTTGTTTTTAACATGTTATATGATAATGATACTTTTGACAAAATGATTCAAAAGTGGGCAAATGTAAGTGGTTATTTTTCCATTTTTTTGATGATCTCATTCAAAATTATAGAAGGAATTCAGTGGGTTTTAAAGAAAATGTATGAAGTTATTAATATCAATTATCTTGCTCTTTCAAGAGAAATGGAATTTCATGCTGATGAAGTTGCAGCTAATATTGCCGGAATTTCTCCTTTGCAAGAATCATTGTTGCGAATGGATTTAGTAGATAGTTCTTACAATACAGTTCTTAACTTTTATGGAGAAAAAATAGCGCAAAGAATTAAAAGTAAAAATATTTATAAAGAACAATGTTTTGTTTTGAATTTTTTAGCCACTGACAGTCAATTAGAATTCAAAAATAATTTACCAGTAGTGACTTTATTAGATATTAGTAAGTTTAATAAATCCAAACTTAATATTGAAAATCAATGGGCTTCGCATCCTTCTATTGAAGATAGAAATGCTAAGTTACAGGAATTAAATATTCATAAAGAAGCCAATAATAATTTATTAGCCAATGCTGTTTTTAATGATATTGAAAGAACAGAAGAAAGGCTTACATCAAAATTATTTTCGAATATCGAAGAAATTGAAACATTTGAAATTCAATTGTTTGATGATTTTAAAGAAGAATATCAAAGTAAATTTATAAACAACACTTTTAACAAAATTTACAACGGTTATTACGATAATAAAATTCCAAACTATTTTGATATAAATAATCTTGAAGAAAAACAACCAACAGAGCATTTTGAATCTTTATTTGATAAAGAAAAAATTGATATGGTTTATGATTTTATAGCTTTAGAAAATGATAAACTAACGATTAATTCAATTGCAGAAAAAAATATAGTTATTAAAACATTTGATTATGATGGACATAAGTTTAATGCGAAAGAAGCCAATGAATTAATCCCTAAAATTGAAAAAAATATAGAAAATCTAAAAGAGAATATTACTAAAAATGATATCAAAATCTTTTTATATTTCAAAAATATTGCAAAAAAACAATTTAATGATTATCAATTAATAGCGAAATACAAAGCCTTTTTTACGTTTGATAAGGAGTACGACAAGAAAATAGGATATTATAAAGATTTAATACAAGAGTCTCATTTCATGACTGTTGTAACTCCTATTGAACAGATTAAATCGAAGATAAAAAAAATGTATCCTTTAGAAATTGAAATTAAACGAGTGATTACTGATATGCTTGTAACTGAATTTTACCAAAGTGAAATAACGGATGAAATAAAGGAAAGTTTCGAATTGTATTTAAAAGAGGATTGGATATACTTTAGCAACAATAAATACATTGATGAAGAGGTAAAGCTATTCTATGCTGCTATAAATAATTATATTTATGTTCTTTCTAGAGGTTATTTTGTAATCAAAAAAGATTTACTTGATTTTCAAAGTGAATTATTATCAATTAATGAAACCATTTCAAATGTAAAATAATGAAAACAAAAATCACTACACTTTCCGAGAAAAAACTAGTTGGTTGCAAGCAAAACATGAATTATGCTGCTTATAATCCTGTTCCTTTATGGCAACATTTTATGCCTCGAAAAAAGGAAATAATCAATACAGCAAGTGCTGATTTGTATTCGCTTCAGCAATTTCCAACAGGTTTTTGGGAGAATTTCAATCCAAATACTGAGTTTGAAAAATGGGCAGCAGTTGAAGTATCTAATTTTGAAGCTATTCCTGCTGAAATGGAAACCTTAGTAATTCCTGGTGGTTGGTACGCTGTTTTTGATTATAAAGGCGATGCTAGTGGAGCGCCAGCTTTTTTTAAAGAAATTTTCGGTACTTGGATTCCTAATTCGGCTTATGTTGTGGATAATAGACCGCATTTTGAAATTTTGGGAGACAAATACAAGAAAGATGACCCGAATTCGGAAGAAGAAATTTGGATTCCAATTCGGTTGAAATAATCTTTTTTTTAGAACACAGATTAGAGAAATCCTTTTATATTGATCATAATTTCTTTCATCTGTGTGCAAAAATTTAATATAGCTATTTAATAAGAATAGTTTATTTTGCTGCTTTAAATTAATTATGTGATTTATAGCTATTATGAATGATAAACAGCGATTAAAAGAACTTGCGCAACTCTTTTTAAAGTTAGGGATAATAGGTTTTGGTGGCCCTGCAGCTCATATCGCGATGATGCAAAACGAAGTTGTTGTTAAAAGAAAATGGCTTGATGAACAACATTTTCTAGATTTATTAGGCGCAACCAATTTGATTCCGGGACCTAATAGTACTGAAATGGCTATTCATATTGGTCATGAAAGAGCAGGGGTGAAGGGCTTAATTGTTTCTGGACTTTGTTTTATTTTGCCCGCTGTTTTTATTACTGCTATTTTTGCTTGGTTGTACAAAGATTATGGACAACTACCCGAAATTCTGCCTTTTTTATACGGAATCAAACCAGCCATTATTGCTATTATTCTTGGAGCTATTTTTCCATTGGCAAAAAAATCGTTCAAAACCGTTCAATTGGGAATTATTGGCGCAATAGTTTTAGTACTTTCTCTTTTTCATATTAATGAAATAATGCTGCTTTTTGGAGCAGGATTTTTGTCTTTATTTTGGTTTTCAATTAAAGATAAAAATTCTACGAATAAGAATTGGATTCCACTTGGAATATTGCCTGTTTCTCAAACTACTTTAGTTGCAACTGGCAATTGGAATTTGTTTCTAATTTTCTTAAAAATAGGAGCTATTCTCTATGGAAGTGGTTATGTGTTATTTGCTTTTTTGGATGCGGAATTAGTTGCCAAAGGTTTGCTTTCTCGCAGTGAATTAATTGATGCTATTGCCGTTGGGCAATTCACCCCTGGTCCTGTTTTTTCATCGGTTACTTTTGTGGGGTATCAAATCAATGGAATTTCTGGTGCGTTGATTTCTACTTTGGCTATATTTTTACCTTCTTTTGTTTTCGTGGCTTTATTGAATCCATTGGTTAAAAAACTACGGAACTCAAAGCCTTTTTCGGTATTTTTAGATGCAGTAAATGTAGCTTCGGTAGCTATCATTATTTCAATTTGTATCCAAATGGGAGTAGATACGATTACTGATTGGCGCACTATTTTGATTGCATTTGTGAGTATTTTGATAGCTTTTAATTACAAGAAAATAAACAGCGCATTCATTGTTATTGGAGGGGCTTTTTTAGGGTATTTGTTGACTTTTGTTTAAATAAAAGTCTTAAATTAAAGCAACAAAAAAGCCATCTCGTTTTTTAGAACAAGATGGCTTTTTGAATATATAACCTAATTTAATTCTGGGTAAAGTATTAATCTTATTGCCACCCGCCACCTAAGGCTTTGTATAATTGAATAATGGCATTGTATTGTTGGAATTTATTATCAACTAGATTTAATTCGGCATTTAAAGCATCATTTTTAGAAGTTAAAACTTCTAAATAAGTGGCTAAACCATAAGTCAATAATTCATCTGAAAAATTAGCTGCTTTTTTAAGCGCATCTACTTGTTTTTCACGAACTGTAATTTTGTACGTTTCGTTGTTGTATTGGGCTAATGCATCCGAAACTTCTTTTCCTGCAGTAAGTAAAGATTGCTCAAATTGAATATAGGCTTTTTCCTGATTGGCTTTAGCAATTTCATATTTAGTTTTAATCTGTCTCTGATTAAAAATAGGTTGTGTTAAACCAGTTATAACTGTGGCAAATAGAGAATTGGCACTCAGCCATTCTTTAATATCAATACTTTGTAAACCTCCTGTAGCAGTTACTTTCAACGAAGGATAGAAACTACTTTTAGCTACATTAGTCATTTCAAAATTATTAATCAAATTGTATTCTGCAGCAATAACATCTGGTCTGTTTCGTAGTAAAGCAGCTGGCACTCCTAAAGTGATTGTAGGCTGTAATTTTTGAGTTTCAAAACTACTGCGCTCTATTTTAGTAGAGGCTTCCCCTAAAAGAATACTTAATGTATTTTCTAATAAAATAGTATTGTTTTTTAAATCGGCAATAATCAATTCAGTAGCATATTTTTGTGCTTCAGTTTGCTTTACTCCAACTTCAGTAACATTTCCTGCTTTTTTTAAAGCTCTAATCGTTTCGATACTTTCGTCTCTATTGATTAAAGTTTCTTCGGCTACTTTTATTTGCTCATCCAAAGCCAATAACTGATAATAAGTTGAAGCAATAGAAGCTATTAATTGTGTTTTTATCGCTTGATTGGCTGCATTAGTTTGTAAATAAGAAGCTTGTGTACCACGTTTGTTACTTCTAATTTTTCCCCAAATATCGGCTTCCCAACTCAAACTTCCTGTTAATTGATATTGATCTACAGTGGTGTTTCTTACAATTCCTCCCAGCTGACTGTTTTTGGATAATTCTTGATGAGTCCAGTCAGTACTAACGGATAGTGTAGGGAAGTAGCCTGCTTTTCCTTGCAACATGCTTGCTTGGGCTGCCGCTAAATTTTGCATAGCAATACGAATGTCTAAATTGCTTTCTAATCCTTTTTTGATATAGCCTTGCAAAATGGGGTCGGTAAAAATTTTATCCCAACTTACATTCGCTAATGAAAGGGTATCTGTCGATACCTTTTCAGAGCGATATAAATTATCTGTTTTTAAATCCGGACGTTTGTAATCTTTGGCTACAAAACAGGATTGCATTACTGTTGCCGTAAGCGCGAGTACTGTAATTTTATATATATTATTTCTCATTTTCTTTCTCTAAAGATTGAACATCTGATTCGTTTGTAACTGGCAACGGTTTTATTGAAATTTTTTCCTGTAAATTTTGGAAAACAATAAATAGAATTGGTATTACAAAAACTCCAATAATAGTACCTATTAACATTCCTCCAATTGCTCCAGTTCCAATTGCTTTATTTCCTACAGCACCTGCTCCTTTTGCTAACATTAAAGGTAATAATCCAAGGATAAAGGCAAATGATGTCATTAAAATAGGACGTAAACGCGCTACAGAACCTTGAATTGCGGCATGAGAAACACTCAATCCTTTTCGTCTGGCATCGGCAGCAAACTCTACAATCAAAATGGCATTCTTGGCTAATAAACCAATAAGCATGATTAAGGTAATTTGCATATAAATATTATTACTTACATTAAAGAAATAAGCAAAAATAAATGCTCCTGCTAAACCAATAGGTAATGATAATAAAACTGCAAAAGGTAAAATGTAACTTTCGTATTGAGCTGACAATAAGAAATAGACAAATATTAAACACAATAAGAAAATAAACAAGGTTTGTCCACCAGCACTAATTTCCTCACGTGTCATTCCCGAAAATTCATATCCATATCCAAGAGGTAATTTTTGACTAGCAACTTCTTGAACTGCTTTAATAGCATCTCCTGAACTAAATCCTTCGTTTGGAGCACCTGTAATCTTAACAGATGTAAATAAGTTGAAACGGTCTATTGCTTGAGGACCAAATACTCTTTCCAATTTTAAAAATTGTGATATTGGAGCCATTTGGCCACTACTATTTCGAACCAAAACATTATTTAAAGATTCTGGATCACTTCTAAATTCTGGTTCAGATTGATACATTACACGGAATTGTTTTCCAAATTTGTTAAAATTTGAAGCGTAAACACCACCATAATAGCCTTGCATTGTCCCTAAGATATCCGTAACAGTCAATCCTGATTTTTTGATGTTAGCAACATTCAAATCAATTCGGTATTGTGGGTAATTTGGAGAAAATGAAGCAGCTGCGTATTTAATCTCTGGGCGGCTATTTAAAGCAGCTAAGAAATCATTGTTTACAGTACTTAGTTCTTGAATAGTACCTCCTTTTTGATCCTGCAATTGCATTTCAAATCCGTTAGAATAACCAAAACCTGATAATGTAGGACGTGCAAAAAATAATATTTTGGCATCTTTTACTGTAGCAGCACGCTTAAATAATTCTTGTACAACAGCATTTATTTCCTGATTATCCGCTTTACGATCGGCCCATGGTTTTAATTTTAAAATTACCATACCGTAGTTACTACCAGAACCACTAATTATACTTCTACCAGAAATACGAAGTATATTTTGAATTTCTGGCATGTCTTTAATTTTGTTTTCAACTTGTAATAAAATCTCCTCAGTTTTTTTCAATGAAGTTCCCGGTGCTAATTGAATGTCTGAAAATATTGCTCCAGTATCTTCACTTGGTACAAAAGCTTTTGGTGTAGTGTTTAATAACAATACAAATACACCAGTAAAAACCGCAATTCCTAAGAAAGCCAACCATTTGCGTTTCACTAAAAACTCAACTGATTTTTTGTATTTGTTAGTTGTTGTTTCAAATCCCACATTAAAAGCAGTATAAAAACGATCTAAAAATCCCTTTTTCTTATCAGGATCATGTTCTTTTAAGAAAATAGCACATAAAGCGGGCGATAGGGTAAGGGCATTAATTGCAGAAAGTACAATAGAAATAGCCAATGTTAATCCAAATTGTTTGTAGAAAACCCCTGATGAACCACTAATAAATGAAACAGGAATAAACACTGCCGACATGACCAATGTGATGGAAATAATAGCACCACTAATATCTCCCATGGCACTATGTGCTGCTTTTTTAGGATCGTGCTCTCCAGCTTCCATTTTGGCGTGGACGGCTTCGACCACCACAATGGCATCATCCACAACAATACCAACTGCTAATACTAAAGCAAATAAGGTTAGTAAGTTAATAGTAAAGCCAAATAAACTTAGAAAAAAGAATGTTCCTAAAATAGCCACTGGTACAGAAATAGCAGGGATAAGTGTTGATCTCCAATCTTGCAAGAAGATAAAAACAACAATAAATACCAGAATAAAAGCTTCTATTAAGGTGTGAATAACTTTAGTAATAGATTCTTCAAGGAAATCATTAGCATTAATTAATGAGGTGTATTTAACTCCTTTAGGAAAATTTATTGCTGCTTTATCCAATTCTTTTAAGGAATTTTCAATTACCTCTTGTGCATTAGAACCAGCAGTTTGTGCTATCGCAATACCTACGGATTGATTTCCATTTGTAAGTGTACTACTGGCATAATTTACAGCTCCCAATTCTATTCGGGCAACATCTTTTAGTTTAAGAACCTCACCATTTGTAGTAGAACGCACAATAATATCTTCAAACTCTTTGGTGCTTTGTAAACGACCTTTATATTTTAAAACATATTGAAAAGATTGGTCGGCACTTTCACCTAATTGTCCTGGAGCTGCTTCAATATTTTGTTCTGCTAATAAAGCAGTAATATCTGAAGGTACTAAACCATAAGCTCCCATAATATCTGGTTTTAACCAAATACGCATAGAATAATCTCTTTGACCAAATATACTAGCATCACCTACACCAGCAACCCTTTTAATTTTTGGTAAAATGTTGATGTTGGCATAGTTTTGTAGAAAAGTCATGTCATAATCAGGATTTTCGCTGTATAAAGAGAAAATCAAGATATTATCACTCTGTCTTTTTGAGGTAGTAACCCCAGCTTTGGTAACTTCTTGTGGTAATAAAGATGTTGCACGTGATACACGGTTTTGCACGTTTACGGCAGCCATGTCAGGATTTGTACCTAATTTAAAATAAATATTAATAGATGCAGAACCATCATTGTTTGATGTAGAAGTCATATAAGTCATGTCTTCCACACCATTAATTTGTTCTTCCAGAGGAATAACAACCGAGTTCATTACTACTTCGGCACTAGCTCCTTGATAATTTGCCGATACCGATACGGTAGGCGGCGCTATTTCGGGATATTGCGAAACGGGAAGCGAAATTAACCCTAATACTCCCAGTATCACGATGATGATAGAAATCACCGTTGACAATACGGGTCTGTCAATAAATTTTGAAAACATATTCTATTATTTAGTCGGGTTATTTAATTGCTTTTTTTTTCAGGATTGATTACTGTTTCGTAATCGACTAATTCAGGTTTAATTTCAGTTCCTTCTGAAACGATTCCAATTCCTTCAATAAGAATTTTATCATTAGCATTTAATCCTTTGTCGACTACAAAAAATTTCCCACCAGGTACAGCACGAACTTCAACTGGAATAGCTTTTACTTTGTTTTCTTTGTCTGCAATAAGAACAATACGTTTGTCTTGCATTTCTAAAGTTGCGCTTTGTGGAATTAAAATAATATCTTGTAAATAGGTTGGAATTAAAACTGTTCCTGTTCCTCCAGAACGCAATAGTTTGTTTCCATTAGGAAAACTTGCTCTTACATTAAATGAACCTGTTTGTGTATTGGCTTGACCACTAAAAGTTTCAATTTTTCCTTTTTGTTGGTATTCCATTCCATTGCTTAGAATTAAACTTACAGCAGGCATTTTAGCAATTTTATCTTGGAATGTTTTCCCTTCAGCATTCATCATGATATCTAATTGCTGTTTTTCATTCACTGAAAAATAAGCATACACAGTACTAATATCAGAAATACGAGTTAAAGGTTCAGCAGTTTGGCTACTTACATAGCTTCCTAATCTTAAAGGTAAAGTACCCACAATTCCGTTTACAGGACTTTTTATAGAGGCATAATTTATTTTAGTTAGAGTACTTTGGTAGCTACTTTTTGCACTTGATAAATTAGCCTTTGCTGTTTCTAATTGTACATCACTAATAATATTGCGATCAACCAATGGTTTTAAACGATTTACTTCTACTTGAGCAGCATCAACTTTTGCTTTAGCAGCTCTAGCGTCTTGTGTTGCAGTTTGTGTTTCTAGTTTAAAAAGCAATTGTCCTTTTTTAACTTCTTGACCTTCTTGTACATAAATTTTTTCAATATAGCCATCTACTTTTGCACGGATATCAATATCAGTAACTCCTTCTAATGTGGTAGGATATTCAGCTAATAAAGAAGTATTGGATTTTGCTACAGCTACAACCTTGTAAGGCATTACAGGAGGTGCAGCTTTTTCTTCTTTTTTTCCACAAGAAGAAAAAATAAGCAAAACGGTTATAAGTGATAAAGAAATTTTTCCCATTTTTTTAGATTTAATTTAATGATTATTGACTATTATTTTATTAGCTATTTCTATTTTTTTGAACTCTGCGATTGTTTTTATTAGTGAATTTTCAACTTCTTGCAGGTGTTTTTTATAGGATTTGATATTTTCTAAATTGCATTTCTCTTCTGTACAAGAAGCTGTTTTTTCTCTGTAGAGAACCATTTTATCAACGATAAATTCTTCCGACCTGATCATTTTTAGATAATTACTCATTCGATCACTTATAGGAGCTGCTTTAAAATATTTTTTTCGATCACCTACTACTGTGTAATAAGTGATTTTTTCCATTTTTAGCAATAAATTCAAATTGGTTGAAATGGAACTTTTACTGGCAGCTAATCTTTCTACTAAAGTTTCAAATGTAAGTCCTGATTTGCATCCGTCAACAATTAGCATTCCCAAAATTCGTGAAGCAAGAGGGGGGACGTGAAATAACGACTCGAAGTAAACTCCAAACATTTCAATCAATTCTTCACGTTCTTTTTGGATAGTATCCATTGTGGTTTTTCTTGCAAAGATATGATTAGTTCGCAATTTACCGAACTAAATGAACCGTTTTTGGTTTTTTTTAAGATTTGTTTGTTTTTAGTTAATTAGAAAACAATTAGATAGCTGAAATCAACTTGCTTTTTAAAGTACTATTGGGTAAAAAATAGCTTATTTTACAAGCTAAATTCTCTATATTTGTTGACTTAAAAATAAAGTTATAGTGACTCAAATCAATAAACTTAAAATATTTAACGATCCTATTTATGGATTTATAAGTATTCCTAATGCTTTAATATACGACTTAATTCAGCATCCGTATTTCCAGCGATTGAGACGTATTTCTCAAATGGGTTTGTCTTATTTAGTATATCCTGGAGCAAATCATACTCGTTTTCATCATGCTTTAGGCTGTATGCATTTAATGCAAAAAGCAGTTGATGTACTACGTTTTAAGGAAGTTGCTATTTCTGAAGAAGAGGAAACGGCACTTTATATTGCTATTTTACTACACGATATTGGACATGGTCCATTTTCACATGCTATGGAAAAAAGTATTGTAGAAAATGTGCATCACGAACAAATTTCTTTATTGTTCATGCGACAATTGAATGCCGAGTTCAATGGACAATTGAGTTTAGCTATTAAAATTTTTGAAGGAGATTATCACCGAAAATTCATGTTGCAATTGATTTCTAGTCAATTGGATATGGATCGAATGGATTATTTAAAACGCGATAGTTTTTATTCGGGTGTAGCTGAAGGAAATGTAAACTCGGAACGTTTGATTCAAATGATGAATGTTGCCGATGATTTTTTAGTAATTGAAGAAAAAGGAATTTATTCCGTTGAAAAGTTCTTGATGTCACGCCGATTAATGTATTGGCAAGCTTATTTGCATAAAACAAGTTTGGTGGGTGAATTGATTTTGACAAAAATCTTAAAACGTGCTAAAGAATTGACTTTAAAAGGAATTGTTTTACCTTGCAGCGAGCCATTACAATATTTCATGCAAAATAAAGTAGGTTTAGAATCATTTGATACCGAAACATTAGAGCTGTTTTCCCAATTAGACGATTTTGATATTATTAGTGCATTAAAAGCTTGGCAAAGAAATGATGATTTTATATTAGCGTCTTTAAGCAAAATGATTATTAATAGAGATTTATTGAAAATAAAGTTAACTAGTGATAAAATTGCTATTGAGGATTTGAATCCTTTGAAAGAGCGTTTTGCTCAAGAAAATAATATTAGTATTGCAGATACAAATTATTTTATTTTTAAAGGAAAAATAAAAAATCAGGCTTATGACAAGGAAGCAGAACCCATACGAATTTTGAAAAAAGATAGAACTGTAGAAGATGTGATCGAGTCATCTGATCAGTTGAATTTAAAATCTTTATCCAAATCGGTGACCAAATATTATATTTGTTTCCCAAAACAACTGATATAAATCCACATTTGAAATCTATTTTTTTTATATTTTTGTCGGAATGAAATTTACAGCAGAACAAATAGCGGGTGTTTTAGAAGGCGAAGTCGTAGGGAATCCTCAGGCTGAAGTTCACGAGCTTTCTAAAATAGAAGAAGGAAAAGTAGGTTCAATTACTTTTTTATCCAATCCTAAATACAACAACTATATTTATTCTACCGAAGCTACAATAACAATTGTAAATAAAAGCTTTGTCCCAGAATCCGATTTAAAAACAACCCTAATTAAGGTTGATGATGCTTATATGGCTTTTTCTAAATTATTGCAATTTTATGATCAAGCAAGAAAAGCCAGCAAACAAGGAATAGAACTGCACACGGTACTTTCTAAAGATGCTAAATATGGTGAAGATTTATATTTAGGTAGTTTTAGTTATATAGGTACAAATGCTATAATTGGTAACAACGTAAAAATTTATCCCAATTGTTTTATTGGAGATAATGTTGTCATTCATAATAATGTCACTATTTTTGCGGGCGCTAAGATTTATTCGGATACTATAATTGGTAATAATTGTACCATACATGCAGGAACAGTTATTGGTTCAGATGGTTTTGGTTTTGCGCCAAATCCAGATGGTAGTTATACAAAAATTCCTCAAATAGGGAATGTCGTTATTGAAGACGATGTAGAAATAGGTGCTTGCACTACAATTGATAGAGCTACATTAGGCTCTACAATTATAAGAAAAGGAGTGAAGCTAGACAATCAAATTCAGATAGCTCATAATGTTGAAATAGGAGAGAACACCGTAATTGCAGCGCAAACAGGAATTGCAGGTTCTACTAAGATTGGAAAAAACGGAATGATTGGTGGGCAAGTAGGTATCTCTGGGCATTTAACAATTGGAAACAATGTTAGAATTCAAGCGCAATCAGGAGTTGCTAGGAATATAAAAGACGATGAAATCTTGCAAGGAAGCCCTACATTTGGCTATAATGACTTTAGTAAATCCTATGTTCATTTTAAAAATTTGCCAAAGATTATTGCAGAAATTGACGAATTAAAGAAACAAATATTAAACCAAAAAAATGGAAACAATGGTTAAACAGAAGACCATCAAAACAGAAATCTCATTAACAGGGGTTGGCTTACATACCGGTAAAGAAGTTAAAATGACTTTTAAACCAGCTCCAGTAAATAATGGTTTTACTTTTGTAAGGGTAGATCTTGAAGGACATCCTATTATTGAAGCAGATGCTAATTATGTGGTAAACACGCAACGTGGAACTAATTTAGAGAAATTAGGAGTTAAAATTCAAACACCTGAGCATGTTTTGGCTGCTTTAGTAGGTTGCGATTTAGATAATGTTATCATTGAATTAAATGCTTCAGAACTTCCTATTATGGATGGTTCTTCGAAATATTTTGTTGAAGCTTTAGAAAAAGCAGGTGTTGAAGATCAAAGTGCTGACCGAAATGTTTATGTAGTAAAAGAAGTAATTTCGTTTACTGATGAAGCTAGTGGTAGTGAAATCTTAGTCATGCCTAGCGATCATTATACAGTTACTACAATGGTTGATTTTGGTACTAAAATTTTAGGAACACAAAATGCAACTCTTAAAAATATTGGTGAATTTAAAACAGAAATTGCTTCTTCAAGAACTTTTAGTTTCTTACACGAATTAGAATCTCTTTTAGATAATGGTTTGATTAAAGGTGGCGATTTAAATAATGCTATTGTTTATGTAGATAAAGAAATATCTGCAACTACAATGGAAAATTTAAAAGTCGCTTTTGGTAAAGAAACTATCAATGTAAAACCGAATGGGATTTTAGATAACTTGACTTTGCATTATCCAAATGAAGCTGCAAGACACAAATTATTAGATGTAATTGGTGATTTAGCTTTGATTGGAACAAAAATTCAAGGTAAAATTATTGCCAATAAACCAGGGCATTTTGTGAATACTCAATTTGCTAAAAAAATGGCGAAAATGATTAAAATCGAACAGCGTAATTATGTTCCTGTTTACGATTTAAATCAAGAGCCTTTAATGGATATCCATAAAATTATGGCTATGTTGCCTCATAGACCTCCATTTTTATTGATTGATAGAATCATTGAAATGTCTGAAAGTCATGTGGTAGGAATGAAAAATGTAACAATGAATGAGAATTTTTTTATTGGTCATTTTCCAGACGCACCAGTTATGCCAGGGGTTTTGATTGTAGAAGCTATGGCTCAAACAGGAGGGATTCTTGTTTTAAGTACTGTTCCTGATCCTGAAAATTATTTGACATACTTCATGAAAATTGATAATGTTAAATTCAAACATAAAGTATTACCTGGAGATACATTGATTTTTAAATGTGATTTAATTACTCCAATTAGAAGAGGAATTTGTCACATGCAAGCAAATGCTTATGCTAATGGAAAATTAGTTGCACAAGCTGAATTGATGGCCCAAATTGCAAGAAAATAACAAATAGAACAGTTTTTCCTGTTACTATGAAAAATATTTAATAGTAATTAAGGTAATTAATTATAAAATAAAAAATAGATGAATCAACCATTAGCATATGTTCATCCTGGCGCAAAAATTGCCAAAAATGTGGTTATTGAACCTTTTACAACTATCCATAACAATGTAGTAATTGGTGATGGTACTTGGATTGGTTCGAACGTAACCATTATGGAAGGTGCAAGAATTGGGAAAAATTGCAATATTTTTCCTGGTGCAGTTATCTCTGCCGTTCCACAAGATTTAAAATTTGGTGGTGAAGATTCATTGGCTATTATTGGAGATAATTGTACTATTAGAGAATGTGTAACAATCAATAGAGGTACAAGTGCTTCAGGACAAACCGTTATTGGAAATAATTGTTTAATTATGGCAGCTGCCCATATTGCTCACGACTGTGTAGTAGGGGATAATGCTATTATTGTAAATGGTGTTCTTTTAGGTGGTCACGTAATTGTGGGTAAATATGCAGTATTAGGTGGTTTGGCAGCAGTTCACCAATTTATTAATATTGGAGATCACGCTATGGTTTCTGGTGGTTCATTAATTCGTAAAGATGTTCCTCCTTATACTAAAGCAGCTAAAGAACCTCTTTCTTATGTTGGTATTAATTCTGTTGGATTAAGAAGAAGAGGTTTTGCAACCGAAAAAATAAGAGAAATTCAAGATATTTACAGAATTTTATATCAAAAAAACTACAATACTACTCAAGCAGTTGGTATTATTGAAGCTGAAATGGAAGCGACTCCTGAAAGAGATGAAATTATCGATTTCATTAGAAATTCTTCTCGTGGTATTATGAAAGGTTACAGCGGAAACTACTAAAAGAGAATAGAAGAAAGAGAAAAGACTAAATAATTTTATCTTCCAAAAAATAAATTAAGATTTTAGAAATCTAAACTCTAAAATCTGCAATCTTAAATCATATATAAAATGGCATCTACATCAGATATTAGAAACGGACTTTGTATTAAATACAATCACGATATTTATAAAATTATCGAATTTTTACATGTTAAACCAGGTAAAGGACCTGCTTTTGTAAGAACAAAATTAAAAAGTCTAACAACTGGAAAAGTATTGGATAATACCTTTTCAGCAGGACATAAAATTGAAGATGTTCGTGTAGAAACACAAACCTACCAATTTTTATATGCTGAAGGAGATGACTTTCATTTTATGAATACTGAATCTTTTGAGCAAATTTCTTTGAATAAAGCGATTTTGGATGCTCCAGGATTATTGAAAGAAGGAACAAACGTAATGGTTCAAGTAAACACAGAAACTGATTTACCATTATCTGTAGATATGCCAGCTTCTATTATTCTTGAAGTTACTTATGCTGAGCCAGGTGTAAAAGGAAATACAGCTACAAATGCTACAAAATCTGCTACAGTAGAAACTGGTGCAACAGTAAATGTACCTTTATTTATCAATGAAGGAGATAAAATTAAAGTAGATACAGCTTCAGGTTCTTACATGGAGCGTGTAAAAGAGTAGTTTAATTGAAAAATTTAAAGATTAAAAAATTAAATGATTTTAAGCTTTAGGTTTACAATAGAATTTTTTAATCTTTAAATTTTTCAATTTTTAAATTAATTTATGAAATTTACAAGAGCATATTCTTTGAAAGAAATAGCAAGTTTACTGAACTGTGAATTTGTTGGCGATGAAAATTTTGAAGTTTTGGGCATGAACGAAATTCATGTGGTAGAAAAAGGAGATATCGTTTTTGTAGATCATCCTAAATATTATGAAAAAGCATTAAATTCAGCTGCAACTATTGTTTTAATTAACAAAAGAGTAGATTGTCCAGAAGGAAAAGCTTTGTTGATTTCTGATGATCCATTTAGCGATTTCAACAAATTGACAAATCATTTTAGACCTTTTCAGTTTGCAGGAGTTGCTATTGCTCCAACAGCAATAATTGGTGAAGGAACCGTAATTCAACCCAATTCATTTATTGGAAACGGTGTTGTTATTGGTAAAAATTGCATGATTCATTCTAATGTTTCTATTTATGATCATACCGTTTTAGGCGATAATGTAATTATTCATGCAGGAACTATTCTAGGAGCTGATGCTTTTTATTATAAAAAACGTCCCGATGGTTTTGACCAATTGCTTTCGGGTGGGCGAGTAGTAATTAAAGATAATGTTGGAATTGGTGCTCTTTGTACAATTGACAAAGGAGTTACTGGAGATACTACTATTGGTGAAGGAACAAAAATTGACAATCAAGTTCATGTAGGTCATGATACTGTTATTGGAAAAAAATGTTTAATTGCTTCTCAAACCGGAATTGCAGGTTGTGTAATTATTGAAGATGAAGTGACTATTTGGGGACAAGTAGGAACAACAAGCGGAATTACCATTGGTGAAAAAGCTATTTTATTAGGTCAAACAGGAGTAACTAAATCAGTTGCTGGTGGAAAAACTTATTTTGGCACACCTATTGAAGAGTCCAGAGAAAAACTAAAACAATTGGCTAATATTAAAAAGATTCCAGAAATTCTAGAAAAATTAAAACAATAAAAAGTGCAATTATAAATTGTTGAATTTTGTATAAAAATCAATAATTTGTTTTGAAGCTAACAAAAGAGTAAAATAACAATCTTTTTTTGATTATAAAAGAGCTCAAAATAATTTCGAAAACCTTATTTTTGCATCACAAATTTAAAAATCACATAAAATATATATCATGAGTGTTTTAGTTAACAAAGATTCCAAAATAATTGTTCAAGGTTTTACAGGAAGCGAAGGTACTTTCCACGCTTCACAAATGATTGAATACGGTACTAATGTTGTAGGTGGTGTAACTCCAGGAAAAGGTGGTTCAATTCACTTAGATCTTCCAGTTTTTAACACTGTAAAAGATGCAGTGGAGCAAGCAGGAGCTGATACTTCTATCATTTTTGTACCGCCAGCTTTTGCTGCTGATGCTATTATGGAAGCTGCTGACGCTGGAATTAAAGTAATTATTGCAATTACTGAAGGAATCCCTGTTGCAGATATGATTAATGCAAACAACTACGTTAAAGAAAGAAATGCAAGATTAATTGGTCCTAACTGTCCAGGTGTTATTACTCCAGGTGAAGCTAAAGTTGGAATTATGCCAGGTTTTGTTTTCAAAAAAGGAACTGTAGGTATTGTTTCTAAGTCAGGAACTTTAACTTATGAAGCTGCTGACCAAGTAGTAAAGCAAGGATTAGGAATCACTACTGCTATTGGTATTGGTGGAGATCCAATCATTGGAACAACTACTAAAGAAGCAGTTGAATTATTAATGAATGATCCAGAAACTGAAATTATCATTATGATTGGTGAAATTGGTGGTCAATTAGAAGCTGATGCTGCTAAATGGATTAGAGCTGATGGTAACCGTAAGCCGGTTGTTGGTTTTATTGCTGGAGAAACTGCTCCTGCTGGTAGAACTATGGGGCACGCTGGTGCTATTGTTGGAGGTTCTGACGATACTGCGGCTGCTAAAAAACAAATTATGAGAGATAACGGAATTCACGTTGTTGATTCGCCAGCTGAAATTGGTAAAAAAGTAAAAGAAGTTTTAGGATAATCTCTAAAACCGAATTTAAATAAATTAAGCCTCACATTTGTGGGGCTTTTTTAGTATAAAACAGAATTAAAGAAATACATTTGCACTCGATTAAAATTAGGAATATTAATTTTACTTGAAATAAATAAAAAATTAATAATTGGTTTTAAAAGAACAGGCTTTTATTGGAGCTTTTTTTGAAGAATCAATTCAAAAGAGAATAATAGTATGTATAAGGAATTAGAAGGATTCAAAGTAACAAATCAGTTTTCATTAACAATCGAAGATAGTTTAGAAGAAGTGTGTAACGCTTCTGTAGGTTCTGGTGTTTTTTTAGTTTTTGATGTAGCTGAAGCAAAAGAGTTAATTATGGTTGGTTCTACAGGAACTGTTCAAAATGACGGAACTTTGAAAACTAAAAATGGTGGATTGGCTGATAAAATTGTAAACGGTCATCAATTTGCTAAAACTGGAAGAAAATATTCTTGGCCAGCACAAATGAAAAAAGAAGATATTAGTCGTCTTGAAGTAGTTTGGTATGAAACTTTCAATGACGAAAATAAAGTAATTCCTACTTTAGTAGAAGCGCAAGTTTTACAAAATTTCTTGAGCGAAAATGGTAAATTACCAAGATGGAACGTGGCTTTCTAGCTCATTTTCAATAAAATAAAATAGTATTTTTAAAAGCCTTGCTTCGGTAAGGCTTTTTTTATGGCATAAATTTTATAAAACAGCTAAATCGTTTATATTTGTAACTCAATTTAGAAAATAAACTTATTATCACAATATGAAATTACTTGAAGGGAAGGTAGCAATCATCACTGGCGCAAGTCGCGGAATTGGAAGAGGAATTGCTGAAGTTTTTGCGAAAAATGGTGCTAACGTGGCTTTTACTTATAGCGCATCGGCTGAATCAGCTTTGGCATTAGAAAATGAATTAAACGCTTTAGGAGTTAAAGCAAAAGGTTATAAATCCAATGCAGCTGATTTTAACGAAGCGCAAACTTTAGTAGATACTGTTTTAGCTGATTTTGGTACAGTTGATATTTTAATCAACAATGCTGGAATTACAAAAGATAATTTGTTAATGCGTATGTCAGAGGCTGATTTTGATCAAGTAATCGATGTGAATTTGAAATCGGTTTTTAATATGACTAAAGCCATTCAAAAAACATTTTTGAAAAAACGTGCTGGTTCAATCATTAATATTAGTTCGGTTGTTGGGGTTTCTGGAAACGCAGGACAAACTAATTATGCGGCATCTAAGGCTGGTGCTATTGGATTTACAAAATCTGTTGCTTTAGAATTAGGTTCTCGCAACATCCGTTGCAACGCTATTGCTCCAGGTTTTATTGAAACTGAAATGACAGCTAAATTAAGTGAAGATGTAGTAAAAGGGTGGAGAGAAGGAATTCCTTTGAAACGTGGTGGAACTACTGAAGATGTTGCTAATGCTTGTTTATTCTTGGCTTCAGATATGAGTGCTTATGTTACAGGACAGGTATTGAATGTTTGCGGAGGAATGCTTACTTAATAAAAAGTATTCAGTGTTCAGATTTTAGTATTCAGTGAATACCGAAAGTTGATTACTAGCAAATACTACTGAACACTAAAAACTGATTACTGATCACTAAGAAATATGACAACAAACACCATACTACTTATTATTCTTTCTTTAATAGTAGCTGCTGGGTTGTCTTATTTTCAATATTATTACAAAGCCAAGAGTAAATTAAAAATCAATTTGCTCTTGGCTTTTTTGCGTTTTTCAGGGATTTTTGGATTGTTAATATTACTGATTAACCCAATAATTACAACTAATACTACTGTAATTGAAAAACCAACTTTGGTTCTTGCTGTTGATAATTCGAGTTCTATTGCTTATTTGAAATCGGATAAAACTTCAACCGAATTATATTCTAAATTAACTTCTAATTCTGCTTTAAAAGAAAAATATAATATTCAATCGTATCAATTTGATTCTGAATGCTTGCCTTTTAAAAAACTAGATTTTAAAGGAACGCAATCCAATCTTGATGCTGTTGCAAAAGATTTAAAAGCAATCTATAAAAATAGTAGTTTTCCAACGGTATTAATTAGTGATGGAAATCAAACTTCGGGAAATGATTATGTCTATAGTTTTGATGCTTCAAACAAAATTTTTCCAATTGTTTTAGGAGATACGACAAAAGTTTTGGATTTAAAAATCAACCAACTCAATGTCAATAAATATACTTTTCTAAAGAATCAATTTCCAGTTGAAGTTTTTCTGCAATATTCAGGAACAAAAAGCATCACTGCTGATTTTCAAATTTCGCAAGGAAATTCGGTTTTGAACAAACAAAAAGTGAGCTTTACGCCAACTAAAAACACTGCCGTTGTCAATGTACTTTTGACCGCTAATAAAATAGGATCACAGTTGTATAAAGCGACTTTGATTTCGAATGAAAAAGAAAAAAACAGCTATAATAATACTAAGAATTTCGCTGTTGAAGTTTTAGATCAAAAATCGACTGTCGCGATTGTTTCGTCTATAAATCATCCTGATATAGCTGCTTTAAAAAGAGCAATCGAATCTAATGCACAACGTAAAGTAATGATAGTTAATCCAAAACAAATCAATCAATTAACCTATTATAATGTTTTGATATTGTACCAGCCTACAGCCGAATTTAAAGCTGTATTTGATTCGAATAAATTAACCAAAACGAATACCTTTATTATTACTGGAACACATACTGATTTTGGTTTCTTAAACCAGCAACAAAGCAATTTAGAGTTCAAAATGACTGCTCAAAAAGAAGATTATTTGGCTTCATTTAATTCACAGTTTAATCTTTTTGCGATTGATAATATAGGTTTCGAAAACTTTCCTCCTTTACAAAATCCATACGGAAAAATAACGGCAAAAGGGAATACTTCTGTTTTACTTTCTTCCAAAATTAGAAACATTGATACTCAAGCTCCTTTGCTTGTTTTTAGTGAAAATCAAGGAAATCGTACTGCGTTTTTGTTAGGTGAAAACAGTTGGAAATGGCGATTAGAAAGCCATAATCAAAACGATTCTTTTGAAAAATATGATATTTTCATTGATAAAATTATTCAGTTTTTGGCAACTAATAATGCTAAGAAATCCTTGGTAGTTAATCACGAAAGTTTTTACAATTCGGGAGAAGGAATCGAAATTACAGCCCAATATTTCAATAAAAACTATGAGTTTGATGAAAAAGCACATTTGACTATCACACTCGTTAATTCGAAAACAAAGGCAACAAAAAGCTACGATTTATTGAAAGGTAATAATGCTTACAAAGTCAATTTAGACGGTTTATCGGCTGGAAGTTATAATTTCACGGTTAAAGAATTGAATTCAAAAGCAAGCTATTCTAGTCATTTTGAAATATTAGATTTTGATATTGAAAAACAATTTGTAAATCCAGATTTGAATAGATTGAATCAATTAGCCAGTTTGACAAAAGGAAAAGTTTATTATGCTAATCAAGTTAATACATTAATTGAATCGCTTTTAGCGGATGAAAATTATAAAACTATTGAAAAAAATAACAGTACTCGTTCTCCATTAATAGATTGGAAATGGTTGTTGGTATTGATTTGTAGTTTTTTTGCAATCGAATGGTTTGTTAGAAAATACAATGGTTTACTATAAATTTAATAGAAATATTAGCTCTTGAAAGAACAAAAAAAACTATTTCCTAAAAATGGAATCTTTAATTTCGAAAAACATACTAGAGTACAACAAATCATTTTTGTGAGTTTGCTGCTGATTTGTTTGACGGGATTTATAACTCCACCTATTGCTTTATTACTTGGATTATTGGTTGCTAATATTTCAGGTCATCCTTGGTTGCATTTGAATCATAAAATTATTCATGTTTTACTTCAAGTTTCGGTGGTAGGTTTGGGTTTTGGAATGAATGTTACCAATGCTTTATTGTCTAGTAAGGAAGGTTTTATGTTGACAATTGCTACCTTATTTAGTACTATTTTATTGGGAACTCTTTTAGGGAAGTGGCTCAAGACTGATAAAAAAACTTCTCATTTAATTGCTTGTGGAACTGCCATTTGCGGCGGAAGTGCTATTGCAGCCATTACACCAGTTATTAAATCAGACGAAAAACAGACTTCAGTTGCTTTAGGAGTTATTTTTATATTGAATTCTATTGCTTTGTTTTTGTTTCCTGCAATTGGACATTGGTTGAACCTGTCTCAAGAAGATTTTGGATTGTGGTGTGCTTTGTCCATTCACGATACAAGTTCGGTGGTAGGAGCGGCTAATAAATACGGAGCAGTAGCTTTACAAATAGCAACTACGGTAAAATTAGCACGTGCTTTATGGATTATCCCAGTTGTTTTGCTAACTAGTTTTTTGTTTAAGAATAAAACGAGCAAAATAAAAATCCCGTATTTCATAGGACTTTTTATTTTAGCAATGATCATCAATACTTATGTTCCTGAAATGGCAATCGTAAGTCCATATATTGTTGCAATTGCAAAAATTGGACTTACGGTTACCTTATTTTTTATTGGTTCAGGATTAAGTAGTTCGGTTTTATTAGCCGTTGGAATCAAACCTTTGATACAAGGAATCTTGTTGTGGGGTTTTATTGCTAGCTTATCGCTAATGGCTATTTTGTATCTAAACTAAATTCCGAATTATTATTTTTGGTATTTCTTTTTCTTCAAAATATCCGAAGCTGTTTGATAGAAAGAAATCGCATCATTTACTAAATCGGTTCTTTCTTTTTTCAAAAGTTTTTGATCGTAATACAATTTAAAATCGGGTTCGATACCTTCATTTGGTTTCAAAATTAGCTCGTATTGTTCTACTTTTTGTTTTGGAGAAAGCACAGTTAAAACATTGTCTTTTATCAATCCTAAATCTTGATAAGTGGCAATTAAAGCTCTTGGTTTGTAATCGGATTTCAATACATCTTGTCCGAAAAATTTAGATTGGTAATTAAAATTCAATAATCCAAATAAAGTTGGCATCACATCAATTTGCGACATTAATTGGTTATAATGTTGTGGCTTAATAAATCCGGGACTATAAATCATCGCAGGAATTCTATATTTATCTAAAGGAAGTTCTGTTTTTCCGGCACTAGAAGCACAGTGGTCAGCAACAATAACAAAAACGGTGTTCTTGAACCAAGTTTGTTTTTGAGCCATTTCAAAGAATTTTCTCAACGCATAATCGGTATATTTCACACCGCCATCACGGGATTTAACATCTCCTGGAATGTCAATTTTATCATTAGGATAAGTAAATGGTCGGTGGTTACTTACCGTCATAATGTGATTAAAGAAAGGTTTATTTTCTTTTGCATCAGCATTGAAAACTTGTATCGCTTTGTTATACATATCTTCATCACAAACTCCCCAAATGTTAGAAAATGTTATTTCTTCAGGTGTAAAACTTTTTTTGTCTACAATTTCATAACCATTTCCAGTAAAGAAATCTTGCATGTTGTCAAAGAAAGAATCTCCTCCATAAAGGTATTTTACATTGTATCCTTTGGATTTAAAAACACTTCCTGTAGAGAATTTATTTTTGTTGTCTTTACGTTTTACCACGCTTTCTCCAGCAGTAGGAGGAAGGCATAAAGTAACCGCTTCAAGTCCGCGAACGGTTCTGTTTCCAGAAGCATATAAATTTGTAAAAACTAAACTTTTAGTAGCTAAATCATCCAGAAAAGGAGTGATGTTTTTATCACTTCCATACATTTTCATAAAATCGGCACTGTAACTTTCAATTGTAATTAGAACTACATTTTTGTGTATTTCAGCACTGTCCGATTGAATAGTTCTAGTTGTAGAAAAACCTTGTATGTTAGGAATTTGTTTGTCTAATATTGCAAAAGCTTCGTTTTCTGGTAAAGTTTTGTAGAATTTAAAGTAATCCAATTCACTATTTACAAAAGCTAAATAAAAGCGGTAGATTCCATTTGCTTCTAATTCATTTGCAAAAACATTAGGAGAATCCTCTTCTTTAGCAACTTTTGGAATGGCCCATAATGCTAATCCAAACAATAGAAAATAGATAAATGAGATTTGTATTTTTTCGAAAACAGAAGGAATCTTTTCAATATAAATCTTTGATTTTTTGATGATAAAATAACTGATAATTCCCGCAACTATAAATAGCGTTATGAAAATAGGAATTACAGGATAGGATTCCATAATATTCCCGATTACTTCATTGGTGTAAACCAAATAATTTACAGCAATAAAATTGTATTTTACTCCAAATTCATTCCAAAAAAAGTATTCGCTAATGGCATTTTGTAAAATTAAAACAACATATAAGAACATTACAAAAGCAAACAACCAATATCTGATTTTATCTCTTTTTTTAGGTAAAAAAAGTAGTAATCCAAATAGGAAAGTTTTAATTCCGATGAAAATTAAACCGACTTTAGCTAATCCTCCACCGTATTCTGTAAGTATTGATTTTCCAGATAAAATGTATAAAAATAAAGCTACTAACAATCCTAAATGAATGTATCCAAATGGCTTCTGGTATTTGGCATTGGAAATAAAAATGAGATATAACCATAAAAAGCTACTCGCTAAAATAAAAACCAATACATCAGAAACAAGACCTATTGAAAAAATTTCAGTAATTTCTAATACAGAAAATGATGATTGAGTTATAGGATGAAAAACAAGTACGATTCTTAGAATAACACTTACAATTACATATAATAAAGTAAGATTGTAAAACGGAGCTAGCTTTTTTGAAACGAACATATTTGATGTGATTTTTTTGTAAAATTAGTTAATTTCATATTGAAAATAAGAAAAGTTATAATAATTTCTGTCTTAAGTTTTGCTTAAGATGGATTTTGTTTGTTATAATTAATTTCTTTTTTAAAGTACTTTTGATAATTATATCCAAATTGGATGCAATATTGCGTACATTTCGATAAGAATAAAAAATAACAGATGCATATTTTAATAGTAGAAGACGAAATAGGAATTATGCAATTTCTTCAACAAGGTTTAGAAGAAGAAGGCTATCAAATAACTACTGCTCTAGATGGTTTAAAAGGATTTGAATTAATTCAAGAAAATAGTTTTGATTTGATTCTATTGGATTGGATGTTGCCTAAAATGACAGGTTTAGAATTGTGTAAAGCCATTAGGCTTAAAGACACTAAAACGCCAATATTGTTTTTAACTGCCAAAGATACTATCCAAGAAACTATTGAAGGTTTGCAATCTGGAGCAAATGATTATATCAAGAAACCATTTAGTTTTGAAGAATTGGTGGAACGAATTAAAGTTCATTTTAGAGATGCAAATGAACAAGAAAATTTACAATTGGGTTCTATCCAAATTGATCTTCATAAACACATGGTTTTTGTTAGTGATAAAGAAGTGTCATTAACACAACGCGAATTTGAATTACTTTGTTATTTGGTTAAAAACAAAGGAAAAGTTTGTACTCGAAACCAAATTATCGAAGACGTTTGGGATATCCATTTTGAATACGATACAGGTGTTATCGATGTTTTTATAAATGCCATTCGAAAAAAATTAAATTTAAAAATTGAGGAAGACTACATCAAAACGATTAGAGGAGTAGGCTATATCGCAAACGATTAAAAAATCATGCAAAAACTTTCGTTTAAAAATAGAATTGCTTTCCATTATATTATTACTACTGCTTTATTAATTTTTGTGGTGTTTTTTACCATATATTCGATTGTAGAATATAGTGTTTATAATCATTTAAATAACGATATTTCAAAAGAAGTAGAGAATCATTTAAACGAAATTGAAATTAAAAATGATACTTTTTATTTAATACATCTTGATGAATGGAAGGAACGAGAGCACAATACTGTTGATGTAAATCCAGTTTTTATTGAATTTTTAGATAGAAAAAATAATAGAGTTGAAAAATCGCCTAATCTTAAAAAAGAATCATTAAAATTTAATTCCGAAATTGATGATAATCAAATATTTGATACTAAATTATTGAATAATAAAATTCGCCAAATTCAAGTTCCAATCTACAGTCAATCCAAAATAATTGGTTATTTACTAGTAGCTATGTCGCTTGAAGATGCTTCAATGGTACTTCAAAATTTATCGGAAACGTTAATTATTGCTTATCCTTTAATTTTATTATTACTTTTTTTTATAGCTCGTTTTATTGCCGGTAGAAGTATAAAACCAATTAGTTCTATTATTCAAACAGCTAATATTATTACTAAAGACAACTTGAAATCTAGAATTGATTTGCCTCAAAAAAAGGATGAATTGTATGTTCTTTCTCAAACTATCAATAATTTGTTGAATCGAATTGAAACAGCTGTGGAAAGAGAAAAACAATTTACATCAGACGCATCGCATGAATTGCGAACTCCATTAACTGTTATAAAAGGAACGCTGGAAGTTTTAATTCGAAAACCAAGAAGTCAAGAAGAATATCAAGATAAAATTAATTATTGCGTTTCAGAAGTCAATCGATTGAATCATTTAGTAGATCAATTGCTTTTATTGGCAAGATTTGAAAATCAAAATCAATCGGTTAAAATTGAAAAAATAGCTTTAAATAGTTTTTTCTTAGATGTTGTATCCCGATTTTCAAATACTATTGAATCCAAGAAAATAAAAATAGCGACAGAATTTCCAAAAGATTTTTCGGTTGCTTCAGACATTTATTTATTATCTATTGTTTTGAATAATTTAGTTTCGAATGCTTTAAAATATTCTATTAATAATGGTGCTTTGACTATAAAAATAGTAGAAGAAAATAACAAAGTCAAATGTGAAATTATAGATACTGGAATTGGAATTCCTGAGGCTGATTTGCAAAAAATATTTCAGCAATTTTATCGTTCCAATGCTGGAAATCATCCTGAAATTAAAGGAACAGGATTGGGTTTGTCAATTGTTAGTAGATTATGTACTTTATTAAATATTGAAATTGAAATTTCTAGTAAAGAAGATATCGGTACACATATTATCTTAAGCTTCCCTTAAGTCGAGATTAATCATATCTTAAGCTAATCGTTGTTTTTATCTTTTACTTTTGAATATCTAAAAATAAAGTAGAGATGTTAGAGAAAATTATTGCTTTTAGCTTAAAAAATAAACTCATTGTTTTATTGTTCACTTTGGGAATTTTTGGTTTCGGAATTTATTCTGTTTTCCAAATTTCAATCGGTGCCGTTCCGGATGTGACCAATAATCAGGTTCAAGTAATTACTACATCTCGCAATCTTTCCACGCAAGATATTGAACAATTTATAACCTATCCTGTAGAAATTGAAATGGCAAACTTGCCAGGAGTAAAAGAAATACGTTCTATTTCTAAATTCGGTTTGTCGGTTGTAACCATCGTTTTTGACGATGATTTAGGTACTTATTTGCCTAGACAATTAATTGCCGAAAAAATAAAATCAGCAGCTGAAAAAATTCCTAATGGTTTTGGTACACCTGAAATGGGACCAATCACGACTGGTTTAGGCGAAATTTATCAATACACGCTGGAAGTAAAACCCGAATTCAAAAACAACTATTCTGTTACCGATTTGAGAACGATTCAAGATTGGGTAGTTAAACGTCAGTTGTCTGGAATTAAAGGAGTCGTAGAAATTAATACTTGGGGCGGTTATTTAAAACAATATGAAATTGCTATTTCTCCAGCGCAATTAAAAGCAATGAATATCAGTATTTCAGAAGTTTTTAAAGCTTTAGAAAATAACAACGGAATTGCTGGCGGGGCTTATATCGAAAAAGTGAATCAAAGTTATTTTATCCGTGCCGAAGGAAAAGTAAAATCACTTGAAGACATTGGAAATATAGTAGTTAAAAACAACAACGGACTGCCTGTATTTGTAAAAAATGTAGCCGATGTGCGTTTTGGTTTTGCCAATCGATTTGGTGCCATTACAGGAAATGGAGAAGGAGAAAAGGTTCTTGGGCAAGTAATGATGCTTAAAGGTGCGAATTCGAAACAAGTAATTAACGATGTTAAAGATAGAATTGCCGAAATTCATAAAACCTTGCCCGAAGGTGTTTATATCAATGGTTTTTTAGAAAGAAGTGAACTAGTTGCCAAAACCACTTTTACAGTAGCTGAAAACCTGATTTTAGGCTGTTTGATTGTTATTTTTGTGGTGGTTTTATTATTAGGAAATTGGCGTCCGGGATTAGTAGTAGCATCGGTTATTCCGCTTTGTTTGCTGTTTGCAATTTCGTTGATGAATATTTTTGGTATTGATGCCAATTTGATGAGTTTAGGCGCAATTGATTTCGGAATTATCATTGATGGTGCCGTAATTATTGTCGAATTTATTGCTTTTCAAATTGCTCATAAATCAGTTCATTTAGCCAAACTTTCAAGAGAAGACAGTCAAATAGAAATTGACCAAATCACTTATAATAGTGCTTCAAAAATGATGAATTCGGCTATTTTTGGACAGTTGATTATTCTAATTGTTTTTATTCCAATTCTATCGCTTTCTGGCATTGAAGGAAAAATGTTCAAACCCATGGCAATGACTTTTAGTTTTGCTTTGGTTGGAGCAATGTTGTTCTGTTTTTCCTATGTTCCAGTAGTTTCATCCTTATTTTTAAAACCAAAAGAAGAAAATCCGAATTCATTTTCGAATAAATTAATAGCCAAATTAAATTCGGTTTACTTGCCTGTAATTACTTGGGCATTGGCAAACACTAAAAAAGTAATGTATGGTGCAATCGGATTGCTTGTTATGGCTGTAGTTTTATTTACTACCATGGGAGGCGAATTTATTCCAACATTAGACGAAGGCGATTTTGTGATTCAACCCGTTTTAAAAACAGGAACTTCATTAACTAAAACCATTGAAACGACCACTAAAATTGAAAAAATAATTCTTAAAAATTTTCCAGAAGTAGAACAAGTTGTCAGTAGGATAGGAGCTGCAGAAGTACCAACAGATCCCATGAGCATGGAAGAAAGTGATATTATTGTAAAGTTAAAACCAAAATCAGAATGGGTTTCAGCTTCTACTAAAGATGGACTAGCAGACAAAATTAAAGAAGCAGTCGAAAAACAAATTCCGAATATGGAAATTGAATTTACCCAACCTATTGAAATGCGTTTTAATGAGTTGATTTCGGGAACGCGTTCAGATGTGGCTGTGAAAGTTTTTGGCGAAGATTTGAATGTTTTAGCTCAAAAAGCACAGGAAATTAAAAAAGCCATTGCCAATGTAGAAGGTGCTTCAGACATTATTATTGAAAAAACAGAAGGTTTACCACAAATGAGTGTTCGCTACGATCGTTCTAAAATTGCCCGTTACGGATTGAATATCTCCGATTTGAATGAGATTATTGCACTTAGTTTTGCAGGAAAAACGGTTGGAAATGTATTTGAAGGTGAAAAAAGATTTGATATGGTGATTCGTTTGAATCAGAACAACCGTCATGACATTGAGGACTTAAAAAATCTATACGTAACAACGCCTTCAGGAATACAAATTCCGTTACAAGAATTAGCAACCATTGAATATACGGAAGGTCCAGCAAAGATTTCTAGGGATAATACTAATAGAAGAATTGTGGTGGGAATTAATGTTAGAAATCGTGATTTACAAAGCGTGGTGAAGGATATTCAAAATATTGTTGAAACCAAAGTGAAATTGCCAGCAGGCTATTATGTGAAATATGGTGGTCAATTTGAAAATCTGCAAAGTGCCAAAGCCAGATTAATGATTGCAGTTCCTATAGCCTTATTTTTAATATTCATACTGTTGTATTTTGCTTTTGATTCCATCAAAGAAGCGCTAATGGTATATTCTGCAATTCCACTTTCGGCAGTGGGAGGAATCTTGTTTTTATGGATTAGAGATTTACCATTTAGTATTTCGGCAGGGGTAGGTTTTATTGCCTTATTTGGGATTGCAGTATTAAACGGAATTGTATTAATAGAACATTTTAAAGAATTAAAACATCAAGGAATAACCGATAAAGACGAATTGATTTTGAAAGGTACCACCGATAGATTAAGACCTGTATTACTAACTGCAGCCGCAGCGGCCTTAGGATTTTTGCCAATGGCTATTTCTGCTTCTGCTGGAGCTGAAGTGCAACGACCATTAGCAACAGTTGTTATTGGTGGTTTGTTTACAGCGACTATTTTGACAATGATTGTATTGCCTGTTTTGTTTAAAGTTTTTGATGGAAAAGAATTCAAGAAGCCCAAATTTAAAAAACACCATAGTGGAACTTATATTATTCTGTTTTTATTGAGTACTTCTTTTTCTTTTGCTCAAAATACTAATGACGAATTGAATCAATTAATTGCTAAGGGAATTCAAAACAATACGGCTTTAAAAGCTTCTCAATTGCAGGTAGATAAATTTAAAGCTAATATTAAAAACGCTTATACTTTTGATAAAACCACTATTTATTACAACTATGACCAAAACAATTTGGCATTCAATAATAAGCCTTTAAAGGTTTTTGGAGCGCAACAAAGTTTTTTATTTCCTACTGTTTACGGAGCGCACAAGAAACTTAATACTAGCGAATTCGAAAAAGAAAAAGCAAAATACGAACTTGAAAAAAATAAATTGAGTTTCGAAATTTCAAAATTGTTTTATCAAATTGTGTATTTGCAACATCAGGAAGTTTTGTATCAAAAATTAGATAGTTTGTATCAAAATTTTTCCAAAGCCAGCAACAGACGTTTTGAATTAGGAGAAACAAATTATCTGGAAAAAATAACTGCTCAAGCGAAGTTTAGACAAATAGTATTGAAATTATCTCAGATAAGAAATGAGAAAAAAGCACAGTACAATTTGTTGCAAACCAACATTCAATCTGATGAAGAAATTGTAATAAAATCAAACGAAATTACTCCAATTGAATTTGCAACAGAAACATCAAGTAGAAATATATATGATAATTATTTACAGTCGGTTACGAATAATTATAAAAATCAGTTAGGTATGCAAAAACAAAATTGGTTACCCGATTTGCATTTGGAATATTTTAGAGGTACTAATAAAGGATTGTCACAATCCTTAAATGGTTTTCAAGTTGGAATTTCAGTTCCAATTCTGTACTCTGGAAATGTTTCAAAAGCGAAAGTAGCACAACTGGATTTACAAAGTTGGGAACAACAAGTGCAGAATGAAAATCAAAAAGTAATGGGTTTTGTAGATCAAAAAAAGAATGAATTATTAAAATACTGGGAAGCTATTAATTATTACAATCAATATGGAAAACAACTTGCTGCTGAAATTATTAAAGTAGCCAATATGAGTTACAAGCAAGGTGAAATTGATTTTTTTCAATACATCCAAAGTTTAGAAAACGCCACAGTCATTGAAGTGGAATATTTAGATAATGTACTGCAGTTTAACAAAACACAATTAGAGTACCAATACCTCAATTTTTAATTTTTATCAAATGAAAAAACTATTCGCTATACTTTCTTTGTCAATCCTTTTATTTTCTTGCAAAGAGACCAAAACAGAAGAAAATCCTGTTGTTGACACAGATTTAATTACAGTAACAAGCACTCAATTTCAATCTGCACAGATGGAGATTGCAACTCCTGTCGAGCAGGATTTTGATGTAACCGTGAAGGCCACAGGTAAAATAGATGTTCCACCACAAAATCGTGCGCAAATCACTTCTTTTATGGGAGGTTATATCAAATCAACTAAATTATTGGTTGGAGATAAAGTAGTAAAAGGACAAGCTTTATTAACTTTAGAAAACAAAGAATTTTTAGATATTCAAAAAGATTATTTAGAAGTAGCAGAGCAAATTAATTATTTGAAATCAGAATACGTTCGTCAAAAAACATTATTTGATGAAAAAATCACTTCACAAAAAAACTATCTAAAAGCAGAAAGTGATTATCGAAGAGCCAAAGGAATGTATCAAACGTTGAAAGAAAAATTAAAATTATTAAACATCAATCCTGCTAGTGTTGAACAAGGAAAATTAAGTTCGATAGTTACTATTTACGCTCCAATTTCTGGCGATATTGTGATCATGAACGCTAATTTAGGGATGCATGTAAATCCTTCGGACATGATATTAGAAATTATTCAAACTGATCATTTGCATTTAGAATTGTCCGTTTTTGAAAAAGATATTTTAAAAATAAAGAAAGAACAAGATATTTTATTTACCGTTCCAGAAGCATCTAAAGACGTTTTTCATGCTAAAGTGCATTTGGTAGGTAAATCAATCGAAGGAAATGACAGAACAATAAATATTCACGGGCACTTAGATGAGAATATAAAACAACAATTGTTGACTGGAATGTTTGTTGAAGCCAATATTATTGTGGCTACTAAAAAAGGTTTGGCCATACCAAAAGATGCTTTATTGATAGATAACGGTAAAAATTACGTACTTTTATTAAGCGAAAACAAAAATGGAACTTATACTTTTAAAAAAGTAGTGGTTACTATTGGTGCGACATCTGAGAATTATGTTGAATTAATTCCAGATAGTCAAGTTAATGGGAAATCAAAAATTTTGACAAAAGGAGTTTTTGATGTTGCGAATTAATATTTTGATATGAATATAACGAAATTAAAAAGTCAATTACAGACCGAAGTCGATACTGCTTTTTTATATGAAAATATTGCAAGCATACAAAGTGATCCAAACTTAGCGAAAGTATTAAATGGTTTGGCTGAAATCGAACGAGTACACGCCAATCATATGCTTGCTAAAGTGAGAACTGTAGAAGTGAATCACCAAATGCCAAAAGCTTCCACTAGAGCAAAATGGCAGCTTAAAGCAGGAAAATATTTTGGCTACGGCAGTATTATCAGTAGTTTATCCAATACCGAAAAAGAATTTGCTGAAATTGCCATCAGAGATAAAAAGGCAAAAGGAATTAAGACTTCTGGTTTTGAACACAATCATTTAAATATAATTGAAGCGGTAAGTCAAAATGAAGCTCTTAATGTTTCTGGAGTTTTATTATCCAAATTTGAAAGCCGACATAAATCAGTTGGAGGTAATGCTTTGCGAGCAGCAGTTTTAGGAGCTAATGACGGATTGGTTTCTAATATGAGTTTGGTCATGGGAGTAGTAGGGGCTGCAGTTTCTAATAATACGGTTTTGTTAACAGGAATTGCAGGGCTTTTGGCAGGTTCTATTTCGATGGCTTTAGGCGAATGGTTGTCAGTGCAAAGTTCTAGAGAATTAAACCAACGCCAAATCGATTTGGAAATGGAAGAACTAGAAGCTTCGCCTGAGGATGAAAAAAAAGAATTGGTTTTACTATATCAAGCCAAAGGAATGAATATTGAAGAAGCTCAAAAATTAGCCGAAAAAGCATTTGAAAACCAAGAAACAGCAATAGATGCCATAATTACAGAAGAATTAGGAATTGACAAAGAAGAACTTGGTGGTTCAGCCTGGGAAGCAGCCATCGCCTCATTTATTTTGTTTTCAATT
>WSSedL1CaDRAFT_10000209_pt1 | contig 40916 bp, 38 predicted proteins | sample WetSurSL1Cattail_FD_9464 | JGI IMG/M metagenome (IMG submission 9464)
GCTGATGGCTAGATCGTCGTTTTGCCATAAAACAAAGAGAATACGGCCCTGGGGGCCATTAAAATCATCAATACCGTATTTTTTAAGGAGCTTTTCAAAAATCCGGTTTTGAACTTGACTTAATTGAGAAATCAAAAAACCGCCCTGCGTTTGGGTAGGAATTTATTAAACACCCTTTCAAAAGTTCTCTATAAAATAGTACTATATAGTACTACCGTTGTCAATCAGAGAATTTCCATTTCATCTTTTGATATTGTTGAATCTTGCACTTTGGTTACACTTGACAGCAAGGCCGGGATCCCCTATACTGAAATAAAAATTGGAAGTTTTCATGCAACTGGCGGGTCGTAGAATTAACCATCGGGAGCATGCACGAGAGAACGATTACTGATCGCCTGGGTTGAAATTTTTCCAGGCGGTTTTTGTTTTTGGAAGGAGAATCGTTGGAAGATCTTATCAATTAAACCTCGATCCGGCAAGTAAGTGACAATTTTTCTGCAATGACGCAGAAAAATTGGCCGGATCGGGTTCATTGTTTGAATCCGGTAAGTTTAAATACGACTGAGGTTTTGGGGTTACTTGCCGGATTCAAGTTAAAGTATGGACGCAATCCTCATCAAAAGCCGAAGGAGACAGCTATAATAATTCTTTTAACAAGGGTTGGTAATTTCTTGCGTCATGCAAAACACGGTATACATAAATCCGGTCATCGATTAGGCGGTAAAAAGCGATATAAGGGTCAACGATGACCATTCTGAAACTAAACTTAGTGAGAGAACGGCAGGCCAGCAGCGTTCCGGAGTAATGCAAGTCTTCAAGGCGGCGTAAAAATTGGATGATTTTATTGCCGGAGCGCCGGAAAGGCGCTGTTTTTCCGCAAATAATAGTTTTTCTCTTAAATCAAGCATAGCTTCTCTACGCTCAAACGCTTCAATACTCATTACTATCAAATCACCCTCGCCGTTTCGGGTGATATACACCGGTTCGGCTTTTTCATGGGCTAGTTTAGCGATAGTGTTGTAGTCGTTGCGGAGCGTTGTCGATGATTTAATAATCATGAAGAGGGCCTCCGATTTAATTATTCGATGATTATTATATGCTAATTTTGATAGAATAAAAATATTGGTTAACGAATCAAATGACTTTTAAGACGGTCCGGGAAGACATTGTAATTAAGGTTTATTATATGGTAAGGACGCCAACCGGACTTTAGGTTATTTTATCATTAAATGAGGAGATTGGTTGATGGACGCTATCGTTAACGCTAGATTTTATGGTGCGAAGCCTTATCAAGCGGCCGTCATTCACGGCGGGCCGGGTGCTTTGGGAACAGTTGCCGCCATAGCCCGGGAACTATCAAAAGATTACGGGGTCATGGAACCCTTGCAAACGAAAAACTCCATCGCCGAACTATTGCAAGAACTTGACGATATCATATCCGCTACCTGTGACGGACCGATTTCATTGATTGGCCATTCCTGGGGCGCTTGGTTGGGATTCATCTATGCGGCGGAATATTCGGAAAAAGTAAAAAAGCTGATCCTTGTTGGGAGCGGTCCGTTTGAAATAGAATACGTGGCCGAGATTGACCAAAACCGGATGAAACATTTGACGCAACCGGAAATCACCCAATATTATGCGCTATTGACTGCATTAGACGCCGAGGAAACCAAGAACAAAGATCAATTGATGCAGCAGCTCGGCGGGTTGGTGGAAAAGGCTGATAACTTCTGCGCCGTTGAAATTGAAACGGATCATGACGAATGTTTTCCGGTTTGCGGGGATATGTATAGCACTATCTGGGCAGAAGCTTCCGAACTGCGTGAAAAAGGTAAATTGCTGGCGCTTGCCGACAAAATAACCTGTCCGGTTGTAATCATTCACGGCGAACATGATCCGCATCCTTTGGACGGAGTGAGAGTACCCCTGGAAAAAAGGATTAAAGATTTACGGATTCATAGTCTTAAAAAATGCGGCCATAATCCCTGGAAAGAAAAGTATGCCCGAGCCCTTTTTTATGAAATCCTTCGGAAGGAAATGGGGTAAAAAATTGGTGAAGATAGACCTGAGAGCGGACAGGGCTTGGAAATTCATGTCGGGAAGAAGGGGGATATGGAATGACGGAATTGATTTTTAAGGGCACGCCGCAGTTGAAGACTGATCGGTTGATATTACGGAAAATTACCCCGGCAGATGCCGGAGATATTTTCGAATATGCCTCCGATGAAGAAGTATCCCGATATGTCATTTGGGATACTCACAAAACTATCGAGGATTCGAGGGAATTTATCCGATTGACTTTAGAGCGGTATGAACGGGACGAAGCCGGCGACTGGGGTATTGTTTGGCGAGAGAATGGCAAATTAATCGGAACGGCCGGTTTTGGATGGCATGATATGAATAATCGGCGGGCGGAAATCGGTTATGTGCTGGCGAGACCTTATTGGGGTCAGGGAATTATGCCGGAAGCGGCTAGACGGATAGTACAATTTGGTTTTGAAGAAATGGGTCTCAACCGAGTTGAGTGTTGTCACTTTCTGCCCAATGAAAAGTCGGGCCGGGTGATGCAGAAAGTGGGTATGAGCTTTGAAGGAATCGCCCGCGAAAGAATATTAGCCAAGGACAGGTTCTGGGATATTAAACAATACGCCATTCTAAGGTCGGATCGATCTATCGAATTATAACTAAACTATATTCCATTGATAGTGGATTCATACTATCATCATCCAAGTGACCGGGATTTGGAAAGGTTCAGCGGCTGACCGGGCTGGGCTGAGAGTTGGTGATATTGTTTTACAAATGACGGCGAATGAAGAGTCCGCGACTTCCCTTGAAGCGTGTAATCGGTTAATAGATACGAACAATACGGTTCATTTGTTTGTGCGGCGGGGCGCTAAGGAAAAAGAAATTATAATGGCAAAATCGCTTTTATTGCCCGAGGTTAAGGATTGATACCGGTAAAATCGTGATTGACGGCTTGTCTGGAACATCCGGGGCCGGAGCGGAAACGGACCGGGCATTGCATCATCCGGAAATCGGCAACAATTTATTACCCTATAATGTGGTGGATCATCGGCATACTTATGAAATTGAGCAAGAATTGGGGCTTTTGAGCAAAAACGAAGTTTCGGTGCATTTTACCACCACCTATGTACCGATTACCCGGGGGATATTAGATATTTGCCATTGCTTTCCTAAAACAGATATCACTCGGGAGGAACTGCTAGACCTATATAAAGATTTTTATCACGGGGAATCATTTATAAAGATCATCGATACGCCCAAAGAACAGGGGGCATCCTGGCAGTATATGCCCTACCCTTGGGTGGCTGCAGTTTCAGGGACAAATTTTTGTCACATTGGGCTGGATGTGGATGAAAAAAGAGGCCGAATTGTCGTATTCAGCGTGCTCGATAGTATCGGCAAGGGTGGAGCTCATGCTGCGGTACAGAATATGAATTTAATGTTTGGATTGGAGGAGTCTTTGGGTTTAAAAAGGTATGGGTTGCATCCGTATTGAAACAAACCAATTTCTTTATCATGAGAGGGGTTCAAATGGATAGGACAAATCAAAGGATTGGAATACTATATCTTGTTTTGACAATATTATTATTTAGTACCTTTGAAGTTACATCAAAATTTCTTTCCCCATATATGGGTCCGACGCAAATTACTTTTTATCGATTTTTTATCGGTGGTTTGATTCTTTTACCGTTTGCACTATTGCAAATAAGAAAGAAAAAAGTAAAATTAACGGCTCTTGATTTCGCGAAATTCTCCGTGTTAGGTATCGTAAATATTGTAATTAGTATGGGGTTGATTCAATTAGGTCTGGTCTATACAAATGCCTCAGTTTGTGCAGTCCTATTCAGTATCAATCCATTGTTTGTAATGTTTTTCGCACGAATCATGCTGGATGAAAAAATAACAATCACAAAAGTCATTGGATTATTATTAGGAGTTATTGGTATTGTTACATTATTTATCGATAGTATTTCGAAAAAAACATCTACGGTATTCGGTTTGGTATTAATTTTAGTGTCTTCGATTTGTTTTGCTTTTTATACGGTTCTAGGGAAAAAAATAATTACCAATAAGATTGATAGTCTTATTGTTACCACGTTTTCGTTTTTGATTGGAAGTGTGGTACTCATTCCAATTCAGGTTGGAATGAATATTTCTTTATTACCGGATGTTTCAAAAGTAATTCCCGAGCTATTGTATATGTCGATTATAGTGACCGGTCTTGCTTATGTTACTTATTTTGAAGGTTTATCAAGGCTGGAAGCGGGCGCCGGTTCAATGTTGTATTTTGCCAAGCCGGCATTGGCTTCAATATTGGCAACCTGTCTCCTTCATGAAAATTTGAGCCTCAATTTAGTATTTGGAATTGTTATTATCGCATTCGGTATTTTTATTGCACAGTCAAAATTACAGGGAAACAACTTCTTAAAAAACAAGGATAAAGGGCTCTGATAGGCTTTAATTGATTTCAAAGACTTGGTCCAAATCAACCGAGAGCTCTCCGGAAAATATCCCCACCGGAACTTGGTCACCGGTTGTAAATACATTCGGTTTGCCGTATTTTCCATTATTATCGAGAGTAAATACCATTACCGTAGCATCTAAAGGGTATATCAGCCAAAATTCTTTGATACCGACTTTTTCGTACAAGGCTAATTTTATTTTAGCATCCTTGGCGGCAGTATGGGGTGAAGTAATTTCAATGGAAAGATCCGGCGCGCCTTTGCAGCCTTTATTATCCAATTTAGCTTGATCACAGACCACAGTCAAATCCGGTTGTACAACAGTTTTAATCTGGTTATCTTCTTCTTGGGTCTGAGGCTGGGTCTCAGACCGGCCTTCCGGCAATCTGACATCAAAAGGGGCCAAATAAACCCGGCAAGGTTTTCCTTTCAGGTAAGTGGCAAATTGGAGATACAAGGCGCCTAATATTTCCTGGTGCCTGCGGGAAGGAGCCGGGGTCATATCATACGGCACGCCGTCAATCAATTCCCATCTTTGATCGTCGGACCAAGTTTCGTAATCTCCGTAGGTGTAAAATTCTTTGCTCGCCGCGCTCACGCGGGTTTCTCCGACTTGATACTTCATTTTTCCACCTGGCTTTTCGTTCCATATTTTAGGGGGATTTGAAGATTGTTTTATTAATAAATTGGAATATATTTACTATACCATAAACTCCAATCATTATCCAATTGAGATTTTGACGTCATAATCCGATAGAAATGGGGGCTGTTTTGAGCCCCCCATCGTTTTATTGTTGTTCCATGATACAATCGCCGTCATAATTATAAATACCATATCTAGACTCGCAATCCTTTTCACACTCGTTGCAGGTGCATTTCCGGATATCCAATTCGATCTTGTCCCATTCAATCTGCGCCTTTTGGTAATCCATCTTCGTTACCTCCCAGCCTCAATTTTGGGGTTAACCTATATATTATTTTCCATGTTTTCTCAATAAATCCTTTAGACTTCAGCCGATATTACCCGAGAAAAAACTATTTATTGGCAACACGTTATTGCCAATTATCAAAATTTTCCATAAATTTAGGCAGGAAAATTTTAGTAAACATCGAAACTATATGAATTGCAATAGTTTATGCCGAGTGTTTTGGGGGTTGGGCAATTGGAAGAAATTAAATTCATTAGTATCTATAAATTTGACGGTAAATCAATTATCGTGAAAAAAATACCGGTTCCAAAAGGTAAAAACAGTAATGAAATAACTGGTGATACCAGACAAAATGATAAGAATAAAATCGAGTTTTAGAGAGTCCAAATGGGACTCTCTTTTATTTTGATCTCATGTCCGGGGAAGTACTTCATTTGGCCTAAAGCATACGATATATTCTAAAGATACATGCAGCTAATGAATAAAGAAAGAAGGACATGGGTAGGAGCGACGGAATTGATTTATGTAATGTATATGTCAATAATATTAAATTTTATTTTGGATTTAGAACATTCTGGCTGGGCGAACTAGGATGTTTAGCGGCTTTTACCGCTTTAACTTTAAAAAAAGCCAGCATAAAACATAAAAATCATTTCAGACCAGCCTTGATTGGGAGCGAGTAAGATGATAAAATACTTTCATAAACATTACACTAAATTTCCACGAAATGAAATCAATATCAGAGTTATTAGCCGGCATACAATTTTACATGATAAATAATCAACAATGCGTGGGAGGCGCGCAATGATAACTTACAACACCGCACCTTTTGTAGAGATGAAGGGAATTACCAAATATTTCACTAGCGTAAAAGCTAATGACGGCATCAGTATCGATGTTAGGCACGGTGAGATCTTGGCGATTTTGGGAGAGAACGGCGCCGGAAAAACGACTCTGATGAATATTTTGTATGGCCTCTATACACCCGATGCGGGACAGATCTTGATTGACGGGGCGGAGGTTGCTATTTCTTCCCCCAAGGAAGCTATTCAAAAGGGGATTGGCATGGTCCACCAGCATTTTATGCTGATTCCCACCCACTCGGTGGTTGAGAACATAATCCTGGGAATGGAAGGAAATCAAGGGCTCCTTCATCTTAAGAAAGAAGCCGCTAAAGTGGCACAACTGGCTGAGGAGCTTGGCTTTCAAATCGAACCGTATCGTAAGGTCAAAGAACTTCCGGTCGGTGTACAACAGCGAGTTGAAATTCTTAAAGCCATTTATCGCGGGGCGCACTTGTTAATCATGGATGAACCGACCGCGGTGCTGACTCCCCAGGAAACCGAGGACTTATTCAAACTATTGAAACGATTTGTTCAATCCGGTAATGCGGTGGTTTTGATTACCCATAAATTAAACGAAGTCATGGGGATCGCGGATCGGGTCACTGTTTTACGGGACGGTAGATACATTCGTTCCGTCTTGAAGCAAGAAACCAGCGAAGAAGAACTGGCCCAAATGATGGTGGGCCGGGAGATGGCTTTGCATATTCAAAATCAAGGGCAGTCGGGCCGGGTCCCTAAAGGTAAAGCGGAAAAACCGCTCTTGCGAATGGAAAACATCACTTTCCGGAATGAAACCGGGAATCAAGTACTGGACGGGTTGTCGTTGGAATTATTTAAGGGCGAGATTCTGGGCATCGCCGGGGTCAGCGGCAATGGCCAGGAAGAATTGGCCGCCGTGCTGGCGGGATTAAAGAAAATCGAGCACGGCCGCTTCTACTTAAATAATCGCGAGATTACCAATCAACCGTCTCACAAAATGATCGGCAATGGAGTCGGCTATATCCCGGCCGACCGGCAGAACGAGGGCTTGATCCTGAATATGTCGGTCCGGGAAAATCTGCTGCTTAAAAGTTACGATCAGCGCCCTTTCTTTACCAAAGGGGTGTTGAATAAGAAACGCACGGTTGAAAACGCCAACCAATTAATCGCTGATTTTAATATCAAGGCGCCGGATACGGAAACATCGGCCAAAAATCTATCCGGCGGCCATCAGCAAAAGGTCGTCGTCGCCCGGGAATTATCCCTAAATCCCGAGTTGATTATCGCTTTTCAGCCAACCCGGGGTCTGGATATCGGGGCCATTAATTACGTGCATCAGTTGCTGCTGGATGCCTGCTTGGCAGGTAAATCGGTTTTATTGATCTCCACTGAATTGTCGGAGATCTTCGGCCTCGCGGATCGGATCGGTGTTATTTACCGGGGGCGGATCTTGAAATTTCTCGATACAAAAGCGACAACCGTTGATGAAGTAGGCTTACTTATGGCCGGGATCGACAAAACCAATTTATAATGAAAGGGGCAAGATGATAACGGTGGAAACGGAAACCAAGGCAGTTTTGGTCAAGCAGTCGCAGAACAACAGCTATCAGCTATTAAGTGTCATCTGTCCGGTAGTCTCGGTGTTGTTGGCCTTTTTGGCCGGAGGGTTGATGCTGTTGCTCCTGAAGATTAATCCGCTTGTGGTTTATCAGCGGATGATCGTCGCTTCCTTCGGTGATCCCTATAATTTAGCCGAGATGCTGGTAAAAGCCACCCCGCTTTTGTTAACGGGCCTGTCTTTCGCTTTTGCTTTTAAAGCAGGGCTATTCAATATCGGCGCCGACGGCCAGTTTTATGTGGGTGCGCTGGCTGCAGTAATTGTCTCCTTAAAATTAGGGTTTTTAAGTTCCTGGTTGGTACTGCCATTGGCGCTGATTGCAGCCGTTATCACGGGCGGATTATTCAGTGGATTAGCCGGGTATTTAAAGGCGCGGTTTAACGCAAATGAAATTATTACTACTATTATGTTGAATTACGTAGCGTTTCAGCTTACCAATTATTTTGTGAACGGGCCACTCAAAGAGAAAGCGGGAGCTTATCCTCAAACTAATCCTATCTCGGTGCAGGCCCAATTACCGGTCTTGGTCACCAATACCCGGCTGCATATCGGATTTTTATTGGCTCTGCTTTGCGCAATTGTCTTTTATTTCATTATCAGCCGAACGAGTATCGGCTTTCAAATTCGGGCGGTGGGTTTGAATCAACGTACGGCCGAATATGCCGGGATGAACACTAAACGGGTGTTGGTGTTGGCCATGGTGTTTAGCGGTATCTTTGCCGGAATAGCCGGATTTACGGAAATTAACGGGGTGCAACATATTCTGATTCAGGGCTTTGCGCCGAATGTGGGTACAGTCGGCACGGTAATCGCCTTGCTGGCTAACGCTAATCCGCTGGGAATTGTAATCGGTTCGATATTCTTCGGTTTTCTTCAGGTGGGCGCCAATATTATTAGCCAAACTTCCCAGGTACCGAAAAACGCCATTGATATGATTCAAGGTTTTGTAGTGATCTTTGTCTTAATTTCTTATTACATCCAGTACCGGATCACGGCCTATCAAAAGATCCGGCAACTCAAGAAGGGGGCTTCTTTATAAATGTTTATCGAAAATCTGCTGGCCGCTGGGATCGATTTGGCCGCCCCCCTGTTGATTGCGGCTTTGGGCGAATTATATGCCGAACGGACCGGCGTTTTGAATATCGGAATCGAAGGCATGATGCTCGCCGGAGCATGGGGTGGCTTTGTAACCACCTATTATAGCAGTAATCCCTGGCTGGGACTCGTGGGCGCGATTCTTATCGGTGCGCTATTCGGTCTTTTAAACGGTATGCTGGCCATTACCATGAAGGTAAACCAGGTAGTTAGCGGTATTGCCATCAATATTTTGTTGTCCGGCTTGACGATGTATCTTTACCGGGTGATTTTTGGGATTCCGCTGTTGCCGGTAACCGTCAATCCTTTTCCAAAGTTATCCCTACCGTTGCTCGGTAGCCTGCCGGTGATCGGGAAAATTCTTTTCCAGCAAAATGTGATTGTCTATATTGCGTTTCTGATGGTTCCGGCGGCTTATTTTATTCTTTATAAAACCTCGTTCGGACTTACCATCCGGTCGGCCGGTGAAAAACCGGAGGTGGTCGATACCGCCGGTTTAAATGTCACCCGGATCCGCTATACCGGAATGATCATCGGCGGAGCCACGGCAGGTCTCGCCGGTGCCTTTTATTCGCTGGCGCATTTGAATATTTTTGCCAATAATATTATCAGCGGCCGGGGGTTTATTGCCTTTGCCGCAGTGATTTTCGGCTGTTGGAACCCACTTGGAATCTTGCTAGCCACCTTGATTTTTGGGATTGCCGACGCGCTTTCCACTCGGTTCCTAACCTCGGGAATCCAAGTAGTCCCTTATGAGTTTTTGTTGATGATACCCTATATAATAACCATCTTTGCAACATTGATTTTTAGTAGAAAGTCTATTTCCCCCGCTGCTTTGGGCACACCGTATCAAAAGGAATAAGAAAGTGGATCGTAAAAAAGACGGTATCTTGCAGAAAGGGTCCAAGGTGGATGAGAGGAGGCGATTGATTTTTAGACCCGGGGTAATAGTGTATTGTAAATCCGGTTGGAGCAAACATCATGAATACAAAATTTTATGGAGGGGTTCACTTGAAACGTAGTAAAATCATTTTATTGTTACTTGCAGTCTCACTTATCTTGTCTCTCGGTGTCCAGGCCAAAAACGCAGCCAGTTACAAAGCGGTGCTGGTTTTGCCGGGCCCGATCAACGATCAGAGCTGGAATGCCACCAATTATAGCGGCCTTTTAGCCTGCAATAAAAAGCTGGGCATGAACATCGAATATGTCGAGAATGTCCAACAATCGGATTTCGAATCGACATTTCGCAATTATGGACAAAGAAAATATGATCTGGTCATCGCAGCCGGAACTCAATTTGATGACGCAGCCGCTAAAGTTGCACCGTTATATGCTAAGACCCATTATTTAATCATTAACGGCGCCAAGGGCATTGCTCCCAATCTGACCGGAGTCACCATCCGGGAGTGGGAAAGCGGTTACCTAGCCGGAATTATGGCCGGACTGTCAACCAAGAGCGGGGTTATCGGCGAGATGGGCGGGTTTCCAAACCCGATCATGGTCGATACTTTAAATGCCATTGAAGCCGGAGCCAAGAGCGTTAATCCGAAATTTAAAAAGGCGATCATCACCTATGCCAATTCCTGGGACGATGTGAGCAAGGGCAAAGAGATCGGGCAGTCGATGCTAGAGAACGGAGCCGATGTTTTGTTCGCTTATGCCAACCAAGCCGGACTCGGTACTTTAATGGCTGCCAAGGATGCCAATGTTAAATTCATCGGTTTTGCCAGCGACCAAAATAACGCTGCCCCCAATATTATCCCCGGCAGTGTGGTTTATAAATATGATCAACTGTACCTGTTCGTGGTCGGTCAGTTCTTAAAGGGAAAACTGAAACCGGTGGTCAGCACCGTTGGCCTGAAAGAGGGAATTGTTGAGGTTACCTATTCGGCGCTAGCCACTCAGCAGATGAAGGATGAAGTCGGCAAGGCTTGGAAAGCGATTGTCGCCGGCAAAATCAATTTAGCAGCTAAAAAGTAATAAAAGAAATCATTATTGCCCAAAAATGGGAGTTGACCAAAGTCAACTCCTATTTCTGTTGATAAAAAAAGAATCTCCGGACAAAACAACCGCAGGAGGTAGATTGACACCATGTTGCAAGAGTTGATCCGCGATTGTCAAGGAATGATTGGCATTAAAAGTGAATCGGGCCAAGAAAGAGAGGTTGCGGCATTTTTGAAAGGCATTATGCTGCGGCTGGGTTATGACGAGGCCATTGATGACGAATATGGCAGCGTTATCGGGATCATTCACGGCAATGGCGGGAAAAAGATTTTATTGGAGGGCCATTTGGATACCGTGGGGGTGGAAAATCCCGACCTATGGAGTTATAATCCTTATGCAGGCATGTGCGACGGGGGACGTTTATATGGACGGGGCGCCACCGATATGAAAGCTGCTTTGATGGCGATGACTTACGCGGCCTCATCTTTTATCGGGACCAAGGAACAATTGAACGGCGATATTATCGTCGCCGGGGTGGTACAAGAGGAGATCTTCGAGGGAGTTGCCCAGGGAAAAATCTTGGATCGGATTCACCCGGACTTGGTGATCCTGGGAGAAGCCACCGATCTAAAACTCTGTATCGGTCAGCGGGGCAGAGCCGAGCTGCAAATCGTCACCTATGGCAAGAGTGCCCATTCGGCCAATCCGTCGGCCGGAATTAATGCGGTCGGTTTGATGATGCAGTTGCTTGTCGAAAAGGATCGGATGGTATTGCCGGTGGATTCTTTTCTGGGCCCGGCGATCATGGAATTGACGGACATCCATTCGGACCCATATCCCGGCAAATCGGTGTTACCCGAGAAATGTACCGTTACACTGGATCGCCGTCTGTTACCGGGAGAGACGGAAGATTCGGTATTACTACCCATCCAAAAGCTGATCGACCAACTGACGCGGGACAATAAAGGGTTCAAGGCTGAAGTCAAAGTGGTGGCGGCTACGGAACACTGTTATACCGGCGCTGAGATATTCGGTAAGCGTTTCTTTCCGGGCTGGTTATATCCGGAGACGGCTTCTTTTGTTCTCTCAGCTCAAACAGCGTTGCATAAGGCCGGTTACGCTGCCCCCCTTTCCCATTATTCTTTTTGCACCGACGGGAGCCAGTCAGCGGGTATCCGTCGCATTCCGACTCTGGGGTTTGGTCCTTCCCGGGAAGAAATAGCCCATATCACGAATGAATATGTGGAATTGGAACAGGTAAAGAGAGCTCATGACGGCTATGTTTGTTTGATTAGGGATTTTTTAAAGTAAATTGATATTGAACCGAAGGCAAATGAAGGCGCCACCGGCGGACTTTTACAATAAACAGCGACAAGAAGGCAAAATGATAAAAATTTTGATTAAAGACGGTCTGATTGTGGACGGGACCGGGCGACCGGGCTTTTATAGCGATCTGCTGATCAATGAAGGGCAGGTTGTCCGGATCGGACAGTTGCCGGAAGAGAATTGTGATCGGCTCATTTCCGCCGCAGGGCAGGTGGTCGCGCCTGGATTTATAGACACCCACGGCCATTCCGATCTGGAGGCCTTTGTCGATCCCTACCTGGAACCCAAAGTCAGACAGGGCATCACCACCGAAATCATCGGCCAGGATGGTGTTGCGGCGGCTCCGGTTGGGGCGGGAAATGTTGATTGTTTTAAGGAAAATCTGGCCCGGATTACCGGGGATTATCAGGGGATAAACTGGAACTGGCAGACGGTGGATGATTATTTCCGGTTGCTTGAGGCGCAGGGAATCGGCCCGAATTTGATGGCACTGGTTCCTCATGGCAATATTCGCATGGAGGTTCTGGGGCTTACCAACCGTAAACCTGATCCGGTTGAGCTCCGGAAAATGCAGGAGGTTTTGAGACGGGATTTGCAGTCGGGAGCGGCCGGGTTATCCACCGGTTTGATCTATCCGCCGTGTAGTTATGCGGATACACAGGAGTTAGTCTCTCTCTGTAAAGTTGTGGCGGAACAGGGGAAACTCTTTGTCGTTCATCAGCGCAGCGAAGCCGATGCGATCCTCGATTCGATGTGGGAGATATTGGGAGTGGCCAGGGAAAGCGGAGTCAAGGCGCATTTTTCTCATTTTAAATTATGCGGCCGTATGAACTGGGACAAGTTGGATCAGATGGAAGTTTTGTTGGATCAGGCGAGGCAGGAGGGCATTAAAGTCTCTTATGATATGTATCCTTATACTGCGGGAAGTACCACTTTAAGTGTGACTTTACCGCCATGGGTCCTCGAAGGAGGGGTAACGGCAGCGCTTGAGCGCTTGAGAGATGCCAAGGTCCGGGTATCCATGGCCCGTGACATTCAAAACGGCATTCCGGGTTGGGATAATATAATCAAGTTCGCCGGTTTTGATCAGATTATTATCACATCGGTCAGGACGGGGCCCAATCAGGAATGCATCGGTAAGACTTTAACCGAGATTGCCGCTGCGCGAAGGCAAGATCCTTTTGAGACAGTCTTCGACCTGCTTTTGGCCGAAGAATTGAAGGTGGGCATGATTGATTATTACGGTAACGAGGAGCATATTATCCGTTTACTGCAGCGGCCGGAGGCCAATCTCTGTACGGACGGGTTGCCGGGCGGTAGGCCGCATCCGCGCATTTACGGAGCTTTTCCACGCCTCCTGGGACGGTTTGTGCGATCACTCAAGGCCTTGAGCTTGGAAGAAGCCATTTATAAAATGACCGGTAAAGCGGCATCAGTGTTTCAGTTATCCGATCGCGGAGTTATTAAGGAAGGAAACCGGGCGGACCTGGTAATCTTTAATCCGGAGATGATAACCGATACGGGGACTTATGACGACCCTCGCCACTTCCCGGAAGGAATCAGTCAGGTTTTGATCAACGGGGCGGTGGTTTTGGACAACGGTGAGCGGGGGAAGGAACTGAGCGGTCAAGTACTACGGTGGATTTAAAATTAGGCTTTCCGCTTATGGTATCATTACTAATACGCTTATTTGGAAGCTATTTAACTCTCCAGCTCCTCAAAAAACATCACCAAATTCCTGCCGGCGTTTTTTGCTTTATATAAAGCAATATCTGCCGATTTCAAAAGTTCCTCCTCAGTAACGCCATTTTGGGGGTAGACGGCCACTCCAACGCTGATCGAAAGCGAAATTTCAATTTGACTTTTGGGAAGTTGCAGTGGCGCTTCGGCAATCAATTGTTGTAGCCGTTTCAATACCTTACCTGCTTCCAATTGTGAAGTCCCCGGCATTATGACCACGAATTCTTCACCGCCATACCGGCAGACCACATCGGAGCTCCTTAAATTAGCCACTATTTTTTCGACCAAACATTGGAGGGTCTCATCACCAATGATATGACCATACTGATCGTTGATTTTTTTAAAATAATCCAAATCAATCATAGCGACAGAAAAATTTATATGGGTCTGTTGCGCTTTGGCTATCTCCGCGGATAAACATATCTGCAAATAGCGTCGGTTATATACTTTGGTAAGTTCATCCTGTAAAACCAATTCCCGGCTATTGGCTACCCGGTTTAAGATTGCCTGGATCCGGGCGATCAATTCTTCGATTTTAAATGGTTTGCATAAGTAATCGTCGGCTCCGGTGGAAAATCCGGCCAATTTATCCTGAAGCTTATCTTTGACTGTCAAGAATATTACCGGGACAATTTGCCATTGCATATTTGAACGTATTTTTCGACAAAAATCGATCCCGTCTCCGCTCGGGAAAAGAATATCCAAAACGATAAGATCGGGTTGCTCCGATTGAATTAACCGTTCAGCCGAATCAAGATCGTAGCATATACTTACTGAAAAGCCATATAACTTTAAATTGTCTTTGATTAGCTCCGTAACGGTGGGATCATCGTCGATTATCAAAATCTTATTGCTTCCATCTTTTGAATTCTCCGGAATCTCTTTGCTTTGTGAATGGAAATAAGTTAATTGCTTGCCAATCTCCGCCATTCTTTCCTTAAGAAAGCACAGTATACCTTCGTTCAATTCCACCTTGTAATCTTTCATCAATAATAAAATTGTCGTCATTTCAAAGGCGGGATCGGCAATATCCCATAATTCAACCATTTGACCCGAACCTTTCAGCGTATGAGCAAATTTATAAAGAATCTCACATGCTTCCCGATTAAATCCATTTGCTTCAAGAGTAGACAATGCCTTTTGACTTTGAGGCAATCGTTGCTCAATTTCCCGGAAAAAAATTGTTTGGGCTTTACTCAGAATACCGTCTTGAAAAAATTTTTGGGTCATTTATTCGATTCACTCCCTATATGAACTGCCGAATTATCCAATACTACCACTAACAAATCGGGCTCCTTAATGATTTCCTTGACAACAAAACCTTTAGCCTTCAGCAGATCAGTGATTGGTCCTTCAATATCGGGTCGACGTTGCCCCGGCAAACCAATTACGCCGGAAGCAATCGTGAGTACTTTGTTGACACTTTCAACCAGCTTGTTCGAAGAAAATGGTTTAACCAGATAATCCGCAGCGCCTAATTCAAGGCCCTGTCTTTTTTGATCAAGCGAGCTGGAAATGATAATCGGAATATCGGCGGTGGATTTATCTTTCTTAAGCCGGCGCATAATTTCCCACCCATCGTAGGGGCCGGGCAGAATCAAATCTAAAATGATAGCTTCCGGAGACTGCCGTTCGATCAAAGCCAGCGCCTCCGGCCCATTATCGGTAAATTGAGTCCGGTAACCGGCAGAATTTAAAGATTCCTCCATTAACTCGGCCATTGCCGGATCATCTTCCACTACGACGATCAATTTATCCCCGGGAGAAGTTGCAGTGGTTTCCTCCCCTCCGGCAGTTCGCTCCCGAATGGCCGAAGCATTATTGATCGGCAGTAAGAAAGTAAAAACACTACCCTTACCATGCTCCGAACGGACCCCGATATCTCCGCCGAGCACCCGGATCATTTTGTGGCAAATCGCCAGTCCCAGTCCGGTCCCACCGATTTGACGCCGATCGGAATTATCAACCCGGAAAAAGGGGTGGAATATATTGGGGATAGCATCCGCCGGAATTCCCAATCCATGATCTTTTACTGCCACCGCTACCTCTTTTACAGAAGAACGGTATACCGTAATCTCAATCAGGCCGCCGGCAGGAGAATATTTAATCGCATTGGATAGGAGATTTCCAAGCACTTGGGCAACCCGATCGGAATCGGTGTTAATTTGAGGAAGATCCGGCTCGCAATTTATTTTAAAGTCATGCAGGCTGCTTTGTCCTTGATAGATTTCAACACTGCTTTTTACGAGGGCACATAGATCAACAAGAGTAGTATTAATTTCCAGGTGCCTGTTCTCAATTCGCTGTAAATCAAGAAAATTATTGATTAGTCCGCTAAGGCGGAGCGACTCATTGTAAATCGTAGTAATATACTTTTGGGCTTTTGTTTCCCCAGGGTGCTTTTGAAGTAATAGTTCAGCGAATCCATAGATGCTGGCCAAAGGAGTCCGCAGTTCATGGCTCACCGTGTTAATCAATTCCGACTTAAGTTGGTCCACCTCCTGAATACGTTCCAGTGACCGGCGGATTTCTAAATGAGCTAGCGAGTTGTGCAGAGCTACCGCTATTTGGTCCGCTAAAGACGATAGGCGTTTCTGTTCTTCCACTGAAAATTCTTTCTTTCCTGTGCATCCCAAGGCAATCACACCGAGTAATTCTCCATGAAATAAGGGCAAATAGATCTCGCTCGCCATGGCAAGCTCACCGCGTAGTCCAATTGAGCGCAATTGGCCTTCCGGAAAACTGACTGCCAGCACTTTTTTTTGCAATCCGGCCCGCCCTGTCAGACTATTATTCAGACTAATGTTGGATAATTTTTCGGGATGCAATAAACCGATTCTATTTTTCATTTCCAACATTCCGGATTCCGAATTATAGAGGAAAAAAGCTCCTATTTGGGCTTCGGCCTCATTGAGTATTCCATTGAAAGCTATTTCCATTAAATCGTCCAGTTCAATCGTTTGTGTCAAAGTCTGGCTAAATTTATAAAGCCCGCTTAATAATTCTTCATGTTTGGTCAGGCTGGCAATCGCTTGTTGTAATTCTTCCTGCTGTGCCAGTATTTCTTCATTTTGGGCTGTCAGTTCTTCATCTTGGGCCTGCAATTCTTCGTTTTTATGTTGCAATACTGTTTCATTGGTTTGGACCGTTGTCACCAAATGGTTAAAAGCAATGACTAAGTCTTTAACCTCATCGCTAGTTTGAATTTCTTCAATTAATACGTATTTCCCGGTGCTGGCCGACCGGATGCCTTTTGTCAGAATCCGTAATGAAGCGGTTGTGCTTTTTGTAATCAAGTGGCCTACGATTATAGACAATAATGCAATTGCCAGGATGAGCATAAAAGTAATTTTAAAAATCCGTCGGGAAAGGTTAATATAGGAATTCATGGTCTGACTGTTCATGGCGCCAAGTTGATCAAAAAATAGGCTTTCAGCTTTAATTGAAGAATTGATGCGTCTTCTTAAATTTTTAGTCAGTTGTTGGTTGCCTTTTCCTTTACTTACAACGCTATCCAGATAATCCAAATATGGCTCAATTGAATCATTAATTATTGCAGCAGCTTTGGTATCCTTAGTCAGTAATTCTTTAAGCTGTCCTAAATACCGACGCGATTTTTGGAGGCTATTTCTAAACGCAACCAGCCTTAGGTTATCGCCTTCAGCCCAAAAATCCTTTACCGCTGTTTCAGCGGAACGTATCTCCACTATAAGTTTGGCATCCAGGTTTACTGCATCGGAATAACGGTTAGCAGCCGTCCGGGCTTGAGTGGTTATGATATTGGTATAAATCTGTCCGCCAATAATCAATAATGCCATGGCTGTTATCACAGAGAAGAAACCTAAGCTTATCTTAGTTTGAATTTTGAGTTTCATGTAAATTTTGCCTATCCTTTATCATTACTTTCACATATAAGTATTTATAATACTCAACAATTCCATTGGACTAAATGGCTTCCGTAAATAGTGATCGGCTCCTGCCTGCCGACTCTGGAGCTTATCCTGTTCTTGGCCTTTAGCAGTCAACATGATGATGATAATACTCTGTGTAGCGGGATTTTGTTTTAGTTTAGCACAGAGTTCATAACCGGTTAAACCGGGCATCATGACATCAAGAATGATTAAATCGGGTTTGATGCTCCCGACCAAATCATAGGCCTCTTTACCATCGGCGGCTTCAAAAAGCTCATAACTTTCATCTTCCAACGCGGAACTGATTAAAAAGCGAATTGCAGGTTCATCGTCAACAATTAAAATTTTAGCCACAGTAACACCTCGCTAATCATCATCTTTAGTATAAATTTGTTTGGGAATTTATTTTCGGTAATTCCCGTTAAAAACTTTTAAAATTCAACATTACAACTGCATTTTAGGTATCGGAATTTATCAGTTATTTGTTTAGGGAATTATGTCTGTATAAATTAAAGATTGACTTTTTTGGAAAGCGGCGAGATACTTACACCATATATAATAAGACGTAAAGGGAGATTTATTAGCGAATGGGAAGAGCATTGGTGTTGGCGGAAAAGCCCTCGGTCGGCCGTGAGCTTGCAAAGGTGTTGAATTGTAATCAGAAGGGCAACGGCTGTCTGATGGGGGCAAAATATATTGTGACATGGGCGTTGGGGCATTTGGTGACTTTGGCGGATCCGGAAGTGTACGGTGAAAAATATAAGACCTGGCGGAATGAAGATCTGCCGATGCTTCCGGCTAAAATGGAGTTGGTGGTGATCCGGGAGACCGCCAAGCAGTTTGGAGTCGTTAAAGGCTTGTTGAAGATGCCGGAGATTGATGAATTAATCATCGCCACCGATGCCGGACGCGAAGGCGAACTGGTGGCCCGCTGGATCATTCAAAAAGCGGGTTGGCGCAAACCGATTAAACGACTGTGGATCTCTTCCCAGACTGAGCGGGCGATTAAAGAGGGATTCGCAAACTTAAAACCCGGCAAGGATTACGAACGTCTATACGCTGCCGCCGAATGCCGCGCCGAAGCCGACTGGCTGGTTGGTCTCAACGTAACGCGGGCACTGACCTGTAAATATAATGCCCAACTTTCGGCCGGGCGGGTTCAGACTCCCACACTGGCATTAGTTGTGGAACGGGAAGAAGAGATTAAGCGGTTTGTTCCCAAGGACTACTGGACGGTTAATGTCACGACGAGCGGGTTTACCTTGCAGTGGCAGGATAAGGCCAGCGGCCAGACGCGGATCTTTGATAAACACAAAGCGGATGAATTAGTATCCAAAGTTAGCGGCCAAAACGGTACCATTATCGAAGTAAAAAAGGAAGCTAAAAAGGAACTACCGCCGCTGGCGTATGACCTTACTGAATTGCAACGGGATGCCAATCGAAAATACGGCTTTTCAGCCAAAATGACCTCCTCGATCATGCAGCAACTTTACGAAAATCACAAATTAGTATCCTACCCGCGAACTGATTCCCGGTATATCAGCGAAGATATCGTAGCGACTTTGCCGGAGCGTTTAAAAAGCATTGCGATCGGGCCGTACGCGGAATTGGCGCGAAATATCTTGAAAAACAAAATCATCGTCACCAAAAGGTTGGTTGATAACTCGAAAGTTACCGATCATCATGCCATTATTCCGACGGAAGAACCGGTGTATTTGTCGAAACTTAGCGCCGAAGAATTAAAGATTTATGATTTGATCGTAAAACGGTTTATCGCCGTCCTATCCCCTGCCTTTGAATATGAACAAACAATTGTTAGGCTTGAGATTAAGGGTGAAACTTTTTCTGCCAAAGGTAAAATTGTTAAATCCAAGGGCTGGCGGGTTGTCTACGCCGGACCGGATAACATCGATGATGAGGCCGAGGGCGAAGAGGCGGATCAATCTCTCCCGGCTATTACTAAGGGGGATAATCTGAAAGCAGGCGCGGTTAAATTACTGGCCGGCAAAACCAAGCCTCCGGCCAGGTATACTGAAGCTACTCTGCTGTCAGCGATGGAACACCCAGGTAAGACGATTGAAAATCGGGAGTTGCGGGAATCGATAGAAAACACCAGCGGACTGGGAACCCCGGCGACCCGGGCGGAAATCATCGATAAGCTGTTTAATTCGTTTTATATGGAACGAAACGGCAAGGAAATTTTTCCGACTTCCAAAGGGATTCAACTTATTGGCTTGGTTCCGGTTGAGCTTAAATCGGCGGAACTGACCGCCAAGTGGGAACAGCAGTTGACTGAGATCAGTAAAGGCAAAGGAATTCGGGAGACGTTTATAACCGGTATCCGGAGTTATGCAACCAAGCTCGTTACCACGGTTGGCAGTAGCAGCCAAACCTATAAACACGATAATATTACCCGGACCAAGTGCCCGGAGTGCGGTAAATTCCTCCTGCAAGTCAAGGGCAAACGGGGCGAGATGTATGTTTGTCAGGACCGGGAATGCGGTTACCGCCAGGGAATCTCCCAGACTTCGAATGCCCGCTGTCCAAACTGTCATAAAAAGATGGAGATCCGGGGTGAGGGCGAAGGGAAGACTTTTACTTGCGGGTGCGGTTATCGGGAGAAATTATCGGCGTTTACGAAGCGGCGTGAAGGGGAAAAGGGCGCGGGCAACAAACGGGAAGTGCAGCAGTTTATCCAGCAGCAGAAGAAGGAAGAACCGTTGAATACGGCGTTGGCGGATGCGCTGGCGAAGTTGAGGAAGTAATTCGATAAATAAAAAATATCGTCCGGTATAGACGATTAAGCGCCAGATGTGAAAAGAATTAAACCACAGAGGACACAGAATTCACAGAGTAAATTTAAACCTTTAAATTTTAGGCTCTGTGTAAGACAATTGGAAATGCCCAAAACATTATCTCGCGTAGAGTTTAATGATAAATGAATAAATACATTGAGCAAAAAGTAAAGCGTCAAGGTGAAAGCATGCCTTGGCGCTTTACTTTGGAACTAGAGCTGATGCCGGAGAAAAATTCTGCGGCTGAAAATGAAACCCGCTCCAGGTCCGGTAGTGGGTAAAATGTTTGATTAATAATACTTGGATATAAATTTTTGGCGTTACTTTCAATAATAGCTGATCCAATCGGCCCATTTTTATTCTCCCGCGTCGTCACCATAGGTGACGCAGGTGCTAGAGCCTAGGCAAATAAATGAGGAATGGTTTGAGATAAACCGGTTTGAGTTTGAAATATTTTAAAATCATGGACTCATGCAAAGGGGCAAAGGCCGAAAGGCATAGATGAATAGGAATTTTGGTTTTCTCTGCGCCTGCGGCATACTTTTATGCCGACGCCTCTGCGCGAGATATTGCTTTTTGCATTTCTATCTATTTAATCAATATCTCAATCAACCATTCTTAAAAACATAGCCCAAATTTTAATCAGCACTCATCGGCTGCCAGAATGGACAGTACTCCCTGATTGACACTGAAATAATCGGTGATGGCAGCCAATGCCGTGCCTTCGGCCATTATCCGATAGGTGCAGCATTTTACTGGGCAATTTTCACAACAATCACAAATGTTAAAACTAATCGGTAGGGACGTTCCCGCCGCAACCGGGTTCACTATCGAAACATCGAAGGAATTAAATTCCATTTCGGCTTGATTGTCACAACGTTTATATACCCTGAAGGTGATGGTGAAAGGAACGTCCGTGGCTAGACCGATGACAATTAAAGCCGATAAATCTAATTTTACGCATGGTTTGCTAAAACAATGCAAGTCTGCGGAAATGGTTCCCAGGGTTTTGGGAACGGGAGAAGCGGCCGTAATATTAATAATTGGAATATTCGCCACTCCGGACATATTTTTACAGCTTGAAACGAGTGGTTTCGGTTCGCATTTGGGTTTGGGTTCCGGTTCAGGTTGCGGCGGGCAAGCTGGTTTCGGCGGATTATATGCAGGCAGATGCCGGTAGGCATCGCAATCATAAGGTAACAAAAATATCCCCCCTTATTTTTGGGTTGATCTACATTAGTATATTCTTTTTTACCAGGGGTTGTGATATTTGAAGGGATTTCCTGCTTTCTCTCTTCTCCGATTGGGTACATACTCATATAATAACCATGAAAAATATGAAGGCATGAAGTTGTCTCCAGTAAAGCGTTGTTTAAATCTTCATGTCCTTCATGACCTTCATGGTGAAAACAACGCAAGAATATGCTTTAAGTTGACTATTCCGTTAACTCAGGTTTTCGATTGCTGTGCCAATTTGCGCCAACCCTCATTCTATCTTTCTCCCTCAAAGGGAGAAACGAAATGTAATTCTATAAGCCTTTTTGATTTCGAAGGCTTCGAAGACAAACCTTCGTTCCTCCCTTCAGTCGAATACTCTGTATTCGAAGGAAGCAAGATGGAGGGTTGACAAAATTAATTCCAGGATAGATTGCTGAATAAAACAAGAGTAGACGGGATTTTTTATCCTGAGTAATGGCAATGGGCATACTTTTTTTATTTTGATCATCAATTTCAGAAAAGTTTAATAACGGCTTAACTTGTAAAATTGTTAAAGGGAGTTGAAAAAATAAAATGATCATCAAAGAAGACGGGTCATATTACGTCATCTATTGTGAAAAATGTGGCGCTGAGATCCGCAAACACAAATCATATTGTACCCGATATGGAGAAGCATATTATTTTAATCCGGAATTAAAATGCGACAACTGCGGGTTTTCCGCCAAGATCCTTTATGGCAGCGGCTCTACTTCAGCTTCTTGCTCGAACATGAGTAATTTCAACCAAAATAATGACCCAATAAATAACCCAGAATCCGATCCGGCTCAAATCAGGGCGGCAAACCCGGAAATTTCGACTGGGAAAATAGTTGCCGGTGTAGTCTTAGCGGGAGGGGTCGGAGCGGCAATTTTGATGAATGAAAAGGAAATCAATATTGAGGAAGAAAGCGAAAATTGCCCGGACTTTATTAATCGGCGGATTGACGTAAAAGTAGAAACTATACTGGCAGCCAATACTGTATTAAATGATGCTATCCAAAATAAAATGATTCGGGAAAACGCCAAAGTAATGATAGTTACAAATTTCGGTATTGTGGAAGGAACCTTTAAACCCGAAGCTGATACCAATGACTTGGCGCAACGAATTTCCATGAATTCGGCTAAAATAAGAAACAATTATTTAGCAAAGTGGGAAAAAGAGCTTGCAAATCCCTCAATTATCAACAATTATTATTTCATTACCGTTTTGGATGGAAAAGTAATTCCGTTTTCAGATCCAAGCCATATAGTAACTTTTGCAGTGCTGAATTTATTTTCCGATCAAATCGCGGGATTTACTTTTGGGGAGTATAGACAGGAAAAAGTTCCGGAATAGGAACTAATGTTTCACGCAAAGCCACTAGGCGCGCAAAGAAAATCATTCGACCGTAGTCTTCTGGGGCCATGAATTGGAATGTAATAATTCACTTAAACGTAAACGGTTACAGGGATTTGAAAATAAATATGGAACTATAGAAATTTTAGCGATGAATTAGTTCGATGCCATTGGATAAAAAGCGGCTTGACAGCCGTTAAATGTCGGGGGAGAAACTGCATGGAAGTTTTTTTGCGGGAATATAAAATAAGCAGTAATCAAGATTTAATTTCAGTAGACAGAGTTTGTGAATTATTGAAACAAAGCTATTGGGCAGATAAACGAAGTAGGGAAAAAATTGAAGCGTCGATAAAAAATTCTGTTGGTATCGGCATCTATGATAAAGCTAAAATGATCGGATTTGCACGGATTGTTACCGATCATGCAACAATGTATTGGCTGTGTGATGTAATAATTGATGAGGCATACCGGGGCAATGGACTGGGGAAAAAACTGATCGAATGCATAACGGGAATGGAAGAACTGAAGGGGATGTTTGGCATTTTGGCGACTCGTGATGCACATGGGCTGTATGAAAAATACGGCTTTAAGAGAGAACCGGAAAAATATATGAGGCGGGATGCAGATTAGAAGAAAAACGACTTGATCAAATTTATTTTAGATCATCTCGGTCATTTTCGAATATTTAATTATGAAACTCATCTCTTGTGTTTTTAACCTCGATCCGGCAAGTACATTGCAATTTTTCTGAAACGGCGCAGAAAAACTGGCCAGATCGGGTTTTCGACAGAATCCGGCAAGTTGTTAATTAAAGCGCTTTTGAAAGTTACTTGCCGGATTCATGTTTAAAGTACTTATGGGTAATGTATAGGCGATATCCGGGGCCGGCGGAATGCTTTTTTACTTGATCCGGCTACCGGTAGGGTAGAAAACGTTTTTCATCCGCAAGAGGGAAAGAATTTGCGCGAACCCCAAGTGAACATGAATTCCTTGGGAGGTTCGCGATGTTAATATGGTATGCGTTTCGGCGGTTTTAGGTTTGATTATATGGCAATACTTGTAAAAATAAAGGAGCTTCGCGGAAATGGGCGAATAAAGATTGTGTATGCTGCGTTTTGAAGGTATACTGTCACTCCCTGAACGGGAGTGTGGATTGAAACAATCCGTCAACATATCAAGACGGTACCGGGAGGATGTCACTCCCTGCATGGGAGTGTGGATTGAAACATTTTTGATTTATGCTATACTTAAATCAAGACACCACTTTTTGCACTGGAACGTGGATTGAAACTTTGATTTGTATTGACCGTAAAGCATCGTTACCGATATAGAAATAATTGCCTCGGCTTCGTCCCATAAAAAGGTCGTTTATAGGATTATAACTCAAGAATTTAACAATAAGGTGTTGATCATATGTCTGAACGCAGTAATGAAGTGTTGGAGTTGGAAGAAGTCATGATCCGCCACAATCTGTTTGATAAATTTAACTTAACTAGGATAGGCGTATTTGGTTCTGTCGCCAGGGGAGAACATTCCAACGATATTGATCTTTTAATTGAAGATGACCTCGATTACAGGATGTTGTCGGTGTTAAGGGATGATCTGCAAAAACTGATGAATAAGCGAATTGATATTATGATGGCCAAGTATGCCAACCCAATTGTGCTTTATCGGGCCAAGAAAGAGATGGTATATGTTTTCAAACATTAAAAATGATCTTTTATACCTCCTTAATATACTTGAGTCGGTAGAAAAGATCTTTTTATATTCCAAGGATTGTACAGAAGCAGAAATGTTTTATGAATTGAATGATCAGTTGAACTTTAATGCGTCACTAAACCTGTTTGCTAATATTGGTGAGAACATTGGGAAAATTAGTGATGAATTAAAGCAATTAAATACCGATATTGACTGGAAACAGATCAAAGGACTTAGAAACAAAGTTGTGCATGACTATGTTAATATTGATACCTTCATGGTCTTTGATATCATAAAGAATGACTTATCAATTCTGAGGGAGAGTCTGATGAAGATCATCAGAAACGAGCTTGAGAATGTGAATTTTGACGTTAAAGAGTATGAAGAAGCTAAAAAAAGTTTTTATTATCGGCATATCTTGTTTGAGGAAATAGGATGATTGCCAAAATGCGGGGTGTGCATTGCATCCGTTTTTGATCGACGTTTTCAACGTCAAGAGGATGACAGACTTTTTCGTACGCGAAACCCAAGTGAACATGAATCCCCGGGAGGTTCGCGTTGGAGCCGGGATAAGGCTTCTCGGGTGATCATCCCTAAAAAGGATTTTTAACTTCTAAAAAAAGCGGTCACTCCCTGCACGGGAGTGTGGATTGAAATTTTTTTACATCTGAGCCGATGCCTATCACTTGCAAGTTTTAGACATCGAATGTAAGCTTTAATTTGTTTTTATAAACCCCGTATTCTTCTCTTCTAGAACTTTAAGGCTATGATAGAATAGATCATTCACCGGAGTTGGGATGCCGAGTTCCCTGCCCATCCGGCATACGATACCCGCTAACATTTCAACTTCGGTCGCCCGGCCGTTCTCAATATCTTGCAACATGGATGTTTTATTGGCATAGGGGATACCATCCAACGCTTTCCGCTGGTGACTGAGATCCTCCTCGCTAAGAACAATTCCTTTTTTATTGGCAATTTGAATGACTTCCCCAAATGCCGTTTCACGGATCCAATTTGCATGATCACTCACCTGCCACGCGCCGAACGGGATGCCCAGGATTGCCGATGATTGATTCTCACTGACGTTGCAGGCAAATTTCAACCACATGGCCCGGATCATATCGGGCTCGACTTTATAAGGAATCCCGGCCCGGTTGAAGAGATCGCTCAAGGCCTGAATCCGGGGCGTAATCGTCTCATTATTTGCTTCGCCGAAAACAAACCAGCCGCTCTTGGGATCGTAGTTACAGCTGCCGTCCTTCATGACCACCGATTTACGGGCGAAGCCATAGATTATCCGAGTCCAATCATATTCCGCGGCAATTATTTCTTCCGAATCAATACCATTCATAAACGATACAATGACGGTATCTTTACCTACCTGATGGGCAATGTCCTTTATTACAGAGGGGAGGGCGCCGTACTTCACGATAATGACAACCAGATCCGCCGGTTCGGTTTTTTCATCCGGATCGACGATGCTAAATTGATAATTCTCGCCGTTGATGGTCACGCCACTGGTTTCCAAACGTGCCTTACGGGCGCCTCCGGCAATCACCCGAAAATTTTTGGCGCCAACCGCTTTTTGCAAGCCGGGGGCAAGAGAGCATCCGATGGCGCCCAAACCAATCAGCGCAATTGTGTTGATCTGTTTCATTGTCTATCATACTCCCTTACAAATTTTTTATAACAGTCGCTAGCAAGAGACTTACCTGTGTCTTGAGCGACATTGGTTATTTAAATAATTCTATGACTATTTTCGGCATTTGTCCAATCTAAATAACTAAATATATAATATAACGGTGGAGGGATGTTTTTTGATGATTATCAATGAAACTTTAAAAATCATTAAGCGGCGCAGAAGTATCCGAAGGTTTAAAGATGAACAGATTAAGGATGCGGAATTACAGGCGGTGCTGGAAGCGGGACTGTATGCTCCTAATGCCGGAGACCAGGCATGGCATTTTACTGTAGTTCAAAACAAAGAACTGTTGAATAGACTAAATCTGGCGGCCAAAGAAGCAGCTAAGCAAATGGCTATGACTTAGGTTGTAAAATACACAAATCCTCCAGCTTTTGAAGTTGTATGGTACCATAATGCCAAATTGATTCTTTTAATCTTGCCGTCATCGATAATATCTGCAAATGCCTGATCCCCGTTTTCCGTATATTCGAGCGCGATGATTGTAACCCAATGCCAGCGGTCCAATCCCTTTTCATCACCATTACATAAATTTAAAAACGCTACCGGAGTGTCTTTACTGAATGCTTCATCCAAGAAATTCAGCAACTCTGAGAAACTGGGGCGGTTCAACCGCTTATTGGGCAAGTCAAGAAAACGATATTGGACATGAAATCCCTTAAATTCGGCATAAGAAAACAATGCTTCATAGAACATTTTTGTATTGGATACACCATGCATTGTCGGAGTGACGTACTGCCAGATTTCCTCCATCAATTCAAGGCAATTTTTTTTGCTGATCAAACCCATGCCTAAGTTCGTTTGGCGGGTTCGGTAAAAAAGATAAAGGATTAAGTCGGATGCCACCGTGGGCCCGCACCCCGAAAGACGTTGCCATTTTGTGGTATACCATTCTTGGTTGCAACCGTAATATAATTCACGGGTATCTTCATCCAGGACTTTAAAGAAATCGGGATTCAATATTGATTTGGTAGTCATTGGTTAAGGATAAACCCCACTTTGAGAAAAGAATATATTTGTATCAGCGAATATCGGTTCATTGCAAATATATTGTAAACTTTTATCGCCAAGTGTACAACGGTAATTGTAGATTATATTGTTTTTGGCGCTTACTTTAGGTACTTATTTGAAGCCTTACTTCGTTTATTGACAGAAGAATTGGATATATGTTACAATTTAACTACCGTACGGTCGGTAGCCGAAGATTTACAGGGAGGAATAAGAAATCGTCTCAACTAAAGAAAGAATCAAACAAATTGCCATTGCGCTCTTTTCTAAGAGAGGATATTACGGAACATCCATGAACGATATTGCTGATGCGGTAGGTATTGTCAAGGCCTCCCTGTATTCGCACTATTCGGGAAAGGACGATTTGTTTCTGGCTGTCGGCGAAGACTTCTTATGTGATTTTGCGGTGCTCAGCGACCGGCTGTTTGGGGTATCTGAAAATATGAACTTCCCTGACAAGTTGCACTACATCTTTACAGAGTACATTTTTCATTACTTGAGAAATCCGTTATTGATTAATTTTGCGTCGCAGAGCATTAAATTTGTCCCGGATGAGCTGACCCAATCCTTTCTTCCCAAGTATCAAAAACTAGAGGAGGATTACCGACGGAGGCTGACGGTTATTTTTACAGAAGGAATGCGACAGGGAATTATCCGCCCGGGCGAACCCGGTAAAAAAGCGTGGTCGTTCAAAAGCACCAGAGATGGGGTATTGACCTGGATGCTTGTAGCGCAAATGGGAGAGGAAACCATCGAGGAGTTTTGGAATGACTTCTGGTTTGGAATGGCAGAAAGGGATGAATCACTTCAATGAAAAAAGTCACTGTATTTATCGGGAGCCCGCAAAAGCGGGCAACTTACCAGGCGGTTCAAGAATTTGAAAAGAATTTAAAATCATATACGGAAATTGACTTTGAGTATGTTTTTTTAAGCGACTACCATCTGGGGACTTGCAAAGGTTGTATGGTATGTTTTACCAAAGGTGAAGAATTTTGTCCCCTAAAAGATGATCGGGATTTGCTGCTTGAAAAGATGATTCATTCGGATGGGGTGATTTTTGCTACCCCCAACTATGCATTCCATGTAACGGCGTTAATGAAGTGCCTTTTGGATCGGATGAGTTTTGTTTTACACCGGCCGTTATTTTTTGACAAGGCCTTCACGGTCATTGTTGCCCAAGGTATATTCGGAGGAGCCTCGATTGTCAAGTATTTGGAATTCGTAGGGAGGGGTCTGGGATTTCAGGTTGCTAAAGGGTGTTATCTGACAGCACTGGAGCCCAGAACAGCGTTTGAACAGGAAAAAATATCCCGGAAAATTAAAAAAACTTCCTTACGATTTTACAGGGAACTTATGTGCCCCACAGCGCCGATTCCTTCATTTTTTAAACTGATGATGTTCCGGATGAGCCGTACCAGCATAATGAAGACTCTTGATGAAGAGTATCGCGATTATTGCTATTACAGAGAAAAAGGTTGGTTTGAATCCGATTATTATTATCATACTTCTTTAGGGATAACCAAAAAATTGGCAGGCCGTTTTTTTGATTTCTTAGGGGAACGGATGATCAGGTTGCGGCGGGGATAGGGATAGGGATAGGGATAGAGATAGGGATAGTTAAAAATTATTGGATAACAGAAGTTCTGCTATGCTCGCTGATGATACGCTTTTCTAATTAATCTCTTTTAAAAATTATTTGCATAAGAATAAACAATTGATTACAATCAGAGTAATCATAGTAGTAAGCCACTTTTTTTATTTACTATTGTATTGGTACGGTAAAGACTGATTAAAAAGGAGTTTCCGGATGCTTACGGACTTTTTGGCAAGACATTGCCGAACAAGAGGTATTATTGTCTGAGAATATTCCTCAAATCTCCGATTGTTATCAACCATATTCGTGATTAGTCGCTCAGGTGAATCGGCGGAAGTAGTTAAATTATTAAATTATCTTCATCCGATGCAGCAATTGATCGTATTCACTGAGGAACCTACCAGCCCATTGGCGAGACCGGCTTCTAAAACATTCCTAATCAATGCTAAAGAACGAAGTTTTGTGAATACCAAGTCATTCATTTTATCAATCGCTTATGCCGGCGCAGTCGCAGCTGGTATATTAAATCAATCATTTATCCCACTTGAGACCGAACTACGGAAGGCCTCAAATCAAATTCCCTTGTTAATTCGACAAAATGAAAAAGAAGCAGAGCTAATTGCCGGTAAATTTGCAACGGCTAAATCATTACTGGTAGTCGCGCGCGGAAGCATAATCGGAATCGGGCAACAATTATGTTTGGATTTACAAGAAGGTCTTCATATCCCTGCGATTCCGGTTTCCGGTTCCCTATTGCGTCACGGCACAATCGAATTAACGACCCAAAAGGATGTTGCAAGCCTCTTTATAGTTAACAATGATTATGCCGGACAGTTATTAATGACTGCCGCTAAAGAAATCGCTGCGTATAATAAAATGGTGGCGATTATAGGTCCAAAACTGGTAAATTCAACTACTACTTCAGCACTGCCGATTGTGGAAATCGGCGAATTAGCAACACCGATAATTTATACAGTGGCTGCTCAATTAATCTATTACAAACTGGCACTCCAAAGAGGAATAACTCAAATTAAACCTACATTAGTGGGTAAAGTTACGCGGACAGAATAAATACAGCAATAGCAAAATAATCGTGATAAGTATAAGCAGGAAGCTACCCCTAAGGTATCGAAAGTACTTATCGGGTATCTAAAAGTTACATTTTACATCTACGAGGTCAATGAATGTCCAAGATAATGTCTTCAATCACGGTAGTACGCCATGGGGAAACGGAATGGAACCGCCGGGGGATGCATCAGGGGATGTTGGACAGTCCCTTGACTGCTCGGGGGAGGGAACAGGCTTATCAAGTGGCGGAATTGTTGCAACATTATACTTTTCATAGGCTTTACAGCAGCGACCTGGGACGGGCGGCGGAAACTGCCCGGATTGTCGGCACGGCACTGAAACTCACGATCAACTTTGACGAACGGCTGCGTGAGAGAAACCTGGGGAAATTGGGCGGATTGACCGTAAGCCAATGCAAAACGGAGTATCCCGAAATTTACGAGCAATATAAAACGGGTGATCCCGGTTATGTTGTGCCGGGAGGCGAGAGCGCCGCACAGGCCTATGAGCGGAGTATCGGCTGCTTTGAAGAACTGGCCGTAAGGTATCCCGGTGAAAGTGTTTTAGTGATCAGCCACGGCTTGATATTGAGTTATTTTTTAAAACATTCACTGGGCATCCCGCTTGGGCAAAAAATCCGGTTTACCCTAAAAAATTGTAGCGTCAACCGATTTTTAAAAGGGGAGAACGGTTGGATGCTTGATACTTGGGGTGAGACGGGACCGGGAGGAAGAAACAATCTAACCGATCCAGCCATGATCCATTAGTTTTTGATTGAAATTGTTTTTTTAGGACTGCAAAGGCTTCATCCTTGGTTGGATGTATTTATTGATCAGACAATTTCCGGTTCCTTTTCCTTGCATACATCGACCCATTCGCCATGGGTGATTTTTTTCAAGTATTCCAGGTCGATTTTCACCGCAGAGTTAGGTGAGCCGCCGGCCGGGTAGACATAATTATATATCTGCAGGGATTTATCCAAGTATACCGGCAGGGGCCTTTTAAGGCCGAAAGGGCAGACCCCGCCCACCGGATGGCCGGTAACTTCCAAAACTTCAGCCGTCTCTATGAATTTTGCTTTTTCATTGAATTGTTCTTTGAATTTTCGATTGTCGATGCGGACGTCTCCCTTGGCTAAGATCAGGATATCCTGATCTTTTAACCGTAAAGCCATAGTTTTAGCGATCCGCCCCGGCTCAACATCTAAGGCTTTGGCGGCCAGTTCAACAGTTGCACTGCTTGTCTCAAGCTCAACCACTGTTAAGGGCAAGCCTTCCTGCCTAAATTGTTTTTTCACACTTTCCAAGCTCATACCGAAATCGCCTCCTCAAAAATTCGATTTTTTTACGAGAATTGATGAAAGACAGCCATACATACAATTCCCACCAAAGTCAATATCATTCCGGATAAAACCAAATGTCTGCGATATTTCATTTTTGTGTTGTTACCTATTAAAACGAATATTGCTCCAACCATGGCAATATAGATCATAAAAATGTCAACCCTCCTGAGATAATCGATTAAACTTATTATATACTCCAAGGAAGGCGGAAGTATAACCACAAATTGTATTTAACAATCTTGTAATAAACACATCATACTTTCAAATTAATTGAGTGATAACTTTGACTTATATGAATCAGCTTAGGTAAGATTTGATACGTTTTATATTCATTGTAGATTTCTTGGTGCATCCATGCCCATAATGAATGTGGATGACCAAAAACAAAATGATAAGAAAAGCGGAAGGCGATCGGGATGAAAAAAATTATTGTATTGGTTGGGATAATCGCAATATTTGGTTTAATCATCTTTACTTTATTTAATAACCGGGCCCAGATGCAACAATCAGCCAGAAAGAGACCTACGGTAGCCTTTCCGGTAACTGTGGCTGCAGTATCCCAACAAAATTATAATGAACAGATTTCACAGGCGGGACTCCTGGTAGCAAACTCGGACGTTGCCATTGTTTCCCAGCTTCAAGGTCAGGCAACCGCGATTATGGTTCATGAGGGGTCTTATGTTTCGGCCGGTTCGCCGATTACCAAATTGGAAGATCAAGTACCGGAAGCCAACTTTTTATCTGCTCAGACCAGCTATCAAAATGCTCAAAAAGATTGGAAACGTTCATCGGCATTACACAAGGACGGATTAATCTCGGATGCAGAGTTGGAATCGGCCCGGCTTACGTATAAAAGTGCTGAAGCCCAGTTCGTTTCGGCACAGAAACAGTACCATAACTCAATGATTACTTCACCGATCACGGGTATCATCACTTCGGTACCGATAAGTGTAGGTACTATGGTTAACCAGGGGATGATCGTTGCTAATGTAGTTGATATTTCGCAGTTAAAAGTTATGCTCAACGTGGGAGAACAGGACGCCTTTAAGCTCAAACCGGGTGATCAGGCGGTTATTGAAACCGACGTCTATCCCGGAATCAAATTCTATGGAAAGGTGGAAAACATCAGCGCCAAAGGCGACGAACTGCATACCTATCCGGTTAAGATTGTGATTCCCAATAATAAACAGTATCCCCTCAAATCAGGTATGTTTGGCCATGTGTCTATTAATTTGGGCAACCAGATCGCATTATCCATTCCTCGCGACGCATTACTCGGCAGTGTTCAAAATGCGCAAGTCTTTGTGGTAGAGAATGAGAAGGCCAAGTTACAAAATATTCAAGTCGGTTCCGAGATAGGCACTAATATCGCCATATTGAATGGACTTGAGGAAGGCCAAAAGGTAGTAACCAGTGGTCAATATAACCTCAAGGATAATTCCATGGTTTCAGTGGAGGATCCCAATTCCGCAGGCCCATCCGGCGGCTCGCGGGGTTCCCGAAAAGGGTTTCGTAAGCAAAAAAAATAGTAAAATACGTCGAGCGAATTATCGATTATCATTGCGTACGAGCTAAGGAGAAAACCGATGACAATTACGGAACTTGCCATTAAACGCCCCATATTGATTGTTGTAATTTTTTCAGCTTTGACTTTGTTGGGGATTTTTGGGTATATTCAGTTGAAATATGAACTTTTCCCTAATTCCAACTTTCCCATGGTCAGTATCACTACTAATTATACGGGCGCTTCCGCCAGTGAGGTGGAGACCTCGGTCACCAAAAGGGTGGAAGATGCAGTCTCCGGGCTTGATAAAGTGGATACCATTACTTCTTCTTCCCAAGAGGGACGCTCCCGGGTCCAGATTCAGTTTACTCCCGATGCTAATATTGATTTTGCCCTTCAAGAAGCCCAACGGAAAGTAAACGGTATTATTCGTAATTTCCCCGATGGGGTTGATACTCCGACGCTCAATAAAGTTTCACAGGATGATCGGCCTGTTATGTCGGTTGGGTTTACCAGCAATCTGCCGGATACTAAATTTTATCAATTTGTGAACGATATTATTGAACCTCACATTTCGAATATGGCCGGAGTCGGCCAAGTCGATATCGGAGGCGGCAGGCAAAGAGAGATTAAAGTTAATTTGGATACTCATAAGATGAATTCTTACGGGCTATCTCCACTAGGAATTTTGAATAGCATTACCAAAGCCAATTTGGAATATCCCGCCGGTATTATCAAGGATACGGATGCTCAATATGTCATCAGGTTGGCCGGACGTTTTCAATCCATCAGCGAGATCCAGAATTTAATCATTGGCCAGTCCACAAACGGCGGCGATGTCAGGCTTTCCGATGTAGCCGAGGTGCAGGACAGCAAGAAAGACCTCATCGCGATTACCCGGATCAATGGTAAAGATATGATTTCGCTCCGTGTCCTTAAACAATCCGATGCCAATACGGTAGAGGTAACCCGGTTGGTACGGGAGGAATTGAAACGATTAGAGAGTCAATATCAATCCATTAATTTAAAGTCGCAAATTGTCTCCGACACATCCACCTTTATTACGGACTCCGCCAATGCCGTTAAAGAAGATCTCTTATTGGCGATATTGCTGGTGGCAGGGGTTATGTTGCTGTTTTTACACAGTGTCCGGAATTCCCTGATCGTCATGGTTGCAATTCCGACATCACTGGTGGTTACCTTCATCGGGATGTGGGCCTTTGGCTTTTCCTTAAATATCATTACATTGCTGGCATTATCTTTGGTAATTGGTATTTTGGTTGATGATGCGATTGTAGTATTGGAGAATATTTATCGGCATTTGGAACAAGGGGAAAAAAGAAAAGATGCGGCCTTGCATGGACGGAATGAGATCGGGTTTACCGCTTTATCCATTACTATGGTGGACGTGGTGGTCTATTTACCGCTTACCATTCTGAGCGGTACCATTGGCATGGTGCATCAGTTTGCCTGGGCGATCATTATCTCTACGCTTACCAGTTTGTTTGTTTCTTTTACGGTAACCCCCATGCTGGCCTCCCGTTTCAGCAAACTACAAACAATCAACGATGGAACTCTGATGGGTGATTTTGGCGGTTGGTTTGAAAAAAAATATACCGCACTTACCAATGATTATTTAAAAGTATTGAATATCAGTCTAAAAAACCCGGGTAAGGTTTTATTATTCGCTTTATTGTTGTTTGGATCCGCACTTTGCTTGGTTTTCTTCGGCTTTATCGGTACCGAATTCATGCCCCAAGCCGATCAAAACCAGTTTTCGGTTGATTTTCAGCTGTCACCCAGTGCTAAAATCGAACAAACCAATGAAATGACGTTTATTTTGGAACGCATCGTTCAACGGATTCCCGAAGTACAAACTATTTATGCCCAGGTTGGCAGTTCGGGCGGTTCTTCCGCAAGCAATCAAGGTTCGCTGAATGTTACCTTGATCCCGAAAGATAAACGAAAACGCAAAGCAGACGAAATCACGCATGCTCTCCGTCCCCAATTGGCCCGAATACCCGGCATTAGGGTTAATATTTCTCAACCGAATATCATGCCGGGCGGTGGCGGCTACGGCGCTCCGATTCAAGTGGCGATTAACGGACCCAACTGGGATGATGTAATGAATTCCGCCAATCAAGTCCAAAAGCTGGTAGCCCAAATTCCCGGTACTTCAGATGTACGGCTTTCGGCTGCTGACCCTCAACCGGAGATGCGTATTCAGATCGATCGCGATAAAATGGCTAAACTGGGGCTCAATATGGATACAGTCGGACAAACATTACAACTTGGCCTAACCGGTAATACTAGTACCCAATATGAAGATCGGGACGGGACCCAGTATGATATCAATGTTATGCTGGATTTGTCCAACCGGATGCATACCTCCGATGTGGGCAATTTAACCGTGGCCAATCAAAAAGGCCAATTGATCCCGCTTAATCAATTTGCAACGATTACTCCTTCAGTGGGCCCGGCCTTACTACAACGGCGGGATAGAAGTTACTCGGTGACTGTAAGTTCTCAGGCAGTCGGGCGGACCAGTGGCGATATCGGTAATGATATCAAAGATGTGCTATCCCGGCAAAAGTTCCCGGACGGAGTGCGTACGACCTTTATCGGCACTCTGAAGAGTCAAGCCGATTCATTTTTTAGCCTGGGATTGGCTTTGCTGGCGGCGTTGGTGTTTGTGTATCTAATCATGGCGGCGTTGTATAATTCCTTTATATACCCGTTTGTAGTATTGTTTGCAGTTCCGCTGGCTTTGATTGGAGCGTTGTTGGCTTTGGCATTAACCAAGAATTCTTTGGCAGTTTTTTCAATTATGGGCATTATCATGCAAATCGGTTTGGTAAGTAAAAACGCTATCCTGCTAGTGGATTTTACCAATAAGCGACGCGAGGACGGCCTTTCGGTGAAAGAAGCTTTACTGGAAGCGGGGCGTGAACGTTTACGACCAATTTTAATGACTTCGTTAACCATGGTCTTTGGGATGTTGCCGTTAGCGCTATCCAAGGCACCCGGTTCGGAATTTAAAAATAGTATGGGCTGGGCTTTGATTGGGGGACTGATTTGCTCGATGTTGATGACTCTGGTCGTAGTACCGGTTGTTTATACTCAAATTGAGCGGTTACGGGGAGTATTTGCAGAAAGAATAGTAAGGCTAACAGGCGGGGATTACTCTGATTAAATGAACGACTATCACCCCAAACTGTTTCTATATTGTATAAGTCCACCTCATTTCGGGGTGGATTTTTTCGATAGGGTTATCGCCAATTCGAACCTTGTTAAAGTTTCAGGATGCTTATTTTTTCATCTTTACGCCGACAAAACTCCATTCCCATTTTTTGAGTTCCTTATCCCAAATTTCCGGGGCGCGGTCAAAAATGATTACTTTATCCAATCCGGTAAAGAAAAAGCGGGTGGCTCCTTTTTCGTCTTGTTTGCGGACAATATAAGCTTGAAAATCACCGGCAGTAGAGGAGTGTAACTGAATTTTCACCGCTTTGATTTCATTATTAAAGGAAAGTTCCACAGGTTCCAAATTTTGTAAGGCTTTCGTAAGTTCGGCCAAATTGCCGGTCTCGGCTTTTGTATCCACTGGAAATACCCCCATATTTTGTAGTTATAGGGTAATATTCGGCAAACTGTATCACCAATCCTGCTATAAAACATAATCATTTACCATACTTATTGTTTTAAAATATTAGCGTGCTTTTACAAATTATTAATTTACAAACCGGACCTCTCGGGTTAAAATAAACGTAATTGAATATTTATCCTTCAGGGCAGGGTGAAAAGGTGGCTGCGAACGCAGACAGCTTAATTCCCGACCGGTGGTAATTGTATACCTGGTTATAACAAATTATATCTTAGGTATCCCAAAGTCCACGTGCTGTAAAAGGCAGATCTGGTGTAATTCCAGAACCGACGGTAGAGTCCGGATGAAAGAAGGAAGAGTTGTTTACCTGTCCCTGAATATTGTGCGCGTGCGCGCATTTATTCGGGGTTTTATTTTTATTACGGTTGGTATGAAAAACAGGTATTCGTTCTTAGTTTTCAGTTATCAGTAAAAAGCATAGGTTTCATTTAGGGGTGCCAGTTTGTGGCATGGGGGTCGGTGCGGAAATGAGTGAAGCGTTGATTCAATTGAAAGACGTTACTTTGGCTTTTACAGCCGGTACATTGCCGGAATTATCCGGAATCAATCTGGAGATTTACCCGGGCGAGATCCTTAGCTTGGTTGGACCCAGCGGTTGCGGCAAGTCAACTTTGTTACGGTTGATTTCCGGAGTGCTGACGCCTACCCAAGGTAAGATCACAGTTTTTGGGAAGCAAGCAGCGCCGGGATGGCCGGGGTTAGGTTTTGTTCCTCAGGATTCGCTATTGTTGCCTTGGCGGACGGTGACTGCCAATGTACAACTTCCTCTGGAAATCAAAGGGAAAGCCGCCGGCAGAGCTGCCGGCAAAGCCGACGGAGAAGATATGGAGCGGAAGGTCAAGAAGGCATTGGATTTGGCTAATTTAGGCGATTCCGGAGCTAAATATCCGCATCATCTCTCCGGCGGGATGAGACAAAGGGTGGCCTTGGCCCGGGCATTAGTAGGAGATACTCAGGTTTTGTTATTGGATGAACCGTTTGCTGCGCTGGACGATCTGACCCGGACCCAGCTTCATCTGGAGTTGCTGGATATGCAGTCACGGACAGGCGCCACTATTCTACTCGTCACTCATAATATTTTTGAAGCTGTCTTTTTATCGGGGCGGGTTGTAGTGATGGGAGAGAAGCCCGGCCGGATCTTGGATGAAGTAAAGATTGATCTGAATTATCCCCGTCTATTGAAGATGATTGGCGACCCGGAATTTGGACGGTTGGTAAGTCAGGTCCAGGAGCTCTTGGCTGAAGGTTGGGGGGATAATTATGGCAAATAGGCTATTCGCTTTTCTACGGCGGTATTATGAATATTTGCTGATGCCCTTGGGATTGCTGATTTTCGTCGGGTTGTGGCAACTGGTGGCCGGGTTTTATCCCGCATTTATTTTACCGGGACCGTCCAGGGTAGGGACCCGTTTGATGGAATATATGGCGAACGGAATGCTTCGGCAGCATTTTATAACAACTGGTTATGAATCTATCGCCGGCTTTGTAATGGGAGGGTTATTGGCGTTACCCTTAAGTTATTTCCTCTCCCGACATCCATTTGTTGAACGATGTCTCACACCGTATATCGTGGGGGTGCAGGCGATCCCAATTGTAGCTCTGGCGCCGTTATTGGTTATTTGGTTTGGGTTCGGGCTTAGCTCCAAGATTTTAGTCTCCGGGTTGGTAGCTTTCTTTCCAATCCTAACTAACGGTATTATGGGATTTAGGAGTACTGATCCCAGACTTTTGGAGTTAATGGCCATTATGGGCGCCAAGCGCAAACAGATATTTTTTAAGCTTGAGTTGCCATCCGCTTTACCGGTAATCTGCGGCGGTTTGAAATTAGGGATCACCCTCGCGGTGATTGGAGCGGTAGTGGGTGAATTCGCCGGCTCCGGAAGAGGGCTTGGTTATTTGGTTAATGCCGCTCGGGGCAGCTTTGATACACCATTGATCTTTGTAGCTTTGATTGCTTTGGCGTTATTAGGTATCGGCTTTTACATACTGATAGCTTGGTTTGAATACTGGCTGATGCCTTGGCGCCGTAGAGAATAAAATACAAAAGTGTATAGGAGGGTTCTATTATGAAAAAATGGGTTTTGGGAATAGGAGTTTTAGTTTTAATAATCGGAATTGGCGGTGCTTATACCATAGCTGCTCCTGCTTCGAATGGGCCAAAACGAATCACTGTAGCCATGACCTATATTCCCAGTGTTCAGTTTGCTCCCTGGTATGTTGCTGCGGAACTGGGATTTTTTCGGGAGCAGGGTATTGATGTAAATTTTGATTACCGAATGGATATTGATGCTTTGCCCCTAGTCGCCGATGGTAAAGTAGATTTTGCGATTGCCGGAGGGGACCAAGTGATTACCGCCCGGTCTCACGACATACCGGTAGTTTATTTAGCCACGCTTTATGCGAAATTTCCCCCTTCAATTATCGCCCTTGCGAAGTCGGGTATTGAAAAGCCCCAAGATTTAAAAGGCAAAAAAATCGGTTTACCGCTTTACGGGACCAGTTTACTTGCAATTAAGGCGGTTTTAAACAAGGCGGGGATCGCCGAATCGGATGTAGAGCTCATTGATGTGGGTTATACTCAAATTCCGGCGCTGATTTCGGGCAAAGTTGATGCGATAGTGGGGTTTGCCAATAATGAACCACTTAGTCTGCAAAGCCAGGGATTCCGGATCCATCAAATTGATGCCTGGCAGTACTTCCCGCTGGTAGGTCATGGTTTGATTACGGGAGAAAAAATGGTGCGGAACAATCCCAAATTAGTGCAAGCAATGGTTAGGGCAACGGTTAAAGGGATGCGATATGCGTTGGAACATCCGGAAGAGACTTACCGGATCTGTTTAAAATATGTGCCGGATTTGAGCAAAGATCAACACGGCTTGCAGCAGAAGGTATTATCCAGTTCCATGGCGCTGTGGCAAAATGATTACAGCAAACGTTACGGCATAGGAAATTCCGATCCCAAAGCTTGGGAAGAATCCCAACGACTGATGCACAAATACGGTCTTATCGATAAAGAGACTCCCGTGCATCAATTGCTTAATCTGAAGTTTATTAAGTAGAGTTAATGCACCCTTAAATAAGGTACCGGATTAATGGCAGTATCATGGCTCCGGACTTCATAATGGCAGTGGGGCCCGGTGGCATCACCGGTCGCTCCCGCCAGAGCAATTTTTTGACCTTTTTTAACTTTTTCACCTACATAGACTAAAATTCGCGAATTATGTCCATAACGGGTTTCGAGGCCGTTTCCATGGTTGATCTTCACCAAATTACCGTAACCGCTTTCCCATCCTGCGTAAGAGACCACTCCGTCTGCGGTAGCGGCGATTGGTGTTCCATAACTAGCTGCGATATCAAGGCCTAAGTGAGCAATATAGCGATGATAAATCGGATGGAAGCGCATACCGAAATCACAAATGATTGATGAGTGCACCGGCCAAATGGAAGGCATATGATCCAGTCCGTACTCATAGGATTGCATTTTATTAAGAAATTCATTTTGGGCTTGCTTTTCAACTTGGATATAATTATCAAGTTCTCCCAGGTTGTGATCGAGGATATCTAAGGCAGTGACCGATCCATCGGTGACGGAAACAGAGGTTAATTTATAGGGCTCAGTTCTAACAAAAAAACCACGGCTGGCAATGAAGATCGAGCGTCCTTTTTTTTCACGGATACGGCTCAAAGTGTTTTCTAAGCGGGTTTGTTCTTGAACCAATTGGGATAATTCGCTGGAAAGAGTTTTATTTTTTTCCAGGATCGGCAGCACATGGTGGCGCTCTGCGTAAAGTCTGGAGATTAAATTACTTTTGGCCATACTATCTTGACGAAAAGCGTTAAGCTGCCATATTTGGGTTGAGTAACCAAAGAATACATAGATGTTAAAAATAAAGAAGATTATAATGATTAAAGCTAAAGGAAAAGGAATATAACAACTCTTCACTTTGGTTGAGGAAGAGTTGGGAATGATGATGATGTTATAGACTAACTTTTTCTTCAGGAGTTTAAGAATTTTTTTAGTAGACACTAAAACATGCCCCCCTGCAAGATTGAAGCGATAAAACCAAATCCAAAC
>WSSedL1CaDRAFT_10000210_pt1 | contig 40860 bp, 44 predicted proteins | sample WetSurSL1Cattail_FD_9464 | JGI IMG/M metagenome (IMG submission 9464)
ACGGTCGATTTAATTCATGTTTCAGAAAGAATTCAAGCCGCAATTGGTTATTTTTTCAAACCAATGGATGAATTGGTTTTTGAGATTTTGTGGAAAATTGAAGAAGTCAAACGGCTTAAAAAAGCAAAAGCTTATTTTGAAGAATTATCCGAATTAGAAGAATTACAATCCAAAGCTGTTTTGCGATTGATGAAAGCCAAATTGTTAATGGAAACCGTGATTGCAAACGAGGCAATTTCGAAAGAAAAACTGAGTTCAGATGAAATTAAAAAATACCTTTCGAGGAAAAAAGAAGCCATTCAAAATCAATTCAAAGAAGTCAATGTCACTTTGATTGAAGACGAGGAGGATTTGAATCGTTATACTTCGAAGAAAAAAGACAAGGCAGCACCAAAAAAATCGACTGTTGAGGAAACGTTTGAATTGTGGATAGCCAAAAATTCAATTCAGGATATTGCCGATATTCGAAAATTAAGTGTGCAAACTATCGAAACGCATTTGGTTAAATTAATTCAAGCCAAAAGAATTTCGATTAGCGAAGTTTTACCTCAAGATAAAATTGACGAATTGACCGAAGCCTTTAAATATTACAAAGAAGAATCGCTTACTCCGATGAAAGAACAATTTGGAGAAAAATTCTCTTGGGACGAATTGAAAATGTTTAAAGCAAGTTTGAATTGATTATTCTAATTAAGAAAGATTAAAGCAGAATGATGTCGCAAAGTTTCACTAAGTCTTTTTTACTCTTTGTGTATCTCTGAGATTTCTTTGTGAATCTTAGCATAACAACTAAATCGTTTATTTTTTATACTTTTGCAAAAAATATTCTCACTTAAACCGTTTATAGCATGCAACTGTACAACACCTTAAGCGCAGAAGAAAGAGCTGAATTGATTGATCAAGCGGGTAAACAACGTCTTACGTTGTCTTTCTATGCGTATGCCAAAATTGAAGATCCTAAAAAATTTCGCGACGATTTATTTCTAGCCTGGAACGCACTTGATGCACTGGGTCGAATTTACGTTGCCCACGAAGGTATTAATGCTCAGATGAACGTTCCTGCCGAGAATTTTGAAGCTTTTAGAGAAACTCTGGAAGTCTATGAATTCATGAAAGGCATTCGTTTGAACGTAGCCGTTGAGCAAGACGATCACGCTTTTTTAAAATTAACCATCAAAGTGCGTCACAAGATTGTGGCCGATGGTTTGAACGACGATACTTTTGATGTAACCAATAAAGGCGTTCACTTAAAAGCGAAGGAATTCAATGAAATTCTAGATGATCCAAATACTATTGTAGTTGATTTTAGAAATCATTACGAAAGTGAAGTCGGGCATTTTAAAGGTGCTATCACTCCTGATGTAGAAACTTTTAGAGAAAGTTTACCCATAATTAACGACCAACTTCAAGGCCACAAAGAAGACAAAAATCTAGTGATGTATTGTACTGGAGGAATTCGTTGCGAGAAAGCAAGTGCTTATTTCAAACACCAAGGTTTTAAAAATGTGTTCCAATTAGAAGGCGGAATTATTAATTATGCCAAGCAAATTGAAGAGGAAGGTTTAGAAAGTAAATTCATTGGAAAAAACTTTGTTTTCGATAATCGTCTAGGCGAAAGAATTACCGATGATATTGTTTCGCAATGCCATCAATGTGGAAAACCTTGTGACAATCATACCAATTGTGCCAATGATGGTTGTCATTTATTGTTTATCCAATGTGATGATTGCAAGGATGCTATGGAAAATTGTTGTTCGGTAGAATGTCATGAAACCATTCATTTGCCTTGGGAAGAACAATTGAAATTAAGAAAGGGAAAACAAGTTGGTAACAAAGTATTTCGAAAAGGAAAATCAGAAAGTTTAAAGTTCAAACATTCTGGAGAACTAACAGATGTTGCTTTAGCAACAGCGCCAAAAACCAAAGATATTCGTCAGAAGATAAAAGTTAAAAAAGTGTTAGTTGGTAAAGCGGAGCATTATTATGTGAAAGCGCAAGTGGGACTTTTTACTATTGAAAATCAAGAGTTAAATTTGGGAGACAAAATCTTAATTTCAGGACCTACAACTGGAAATCAAGAATTAGTTTTAGACAAAATGTTTGTTAACGGATATGAGGGAACTCAAGCGAAATTAGGAGACAAACTAACTTTTGCTGTTCCTTTTAGAGTTCGTTTATCTGATAAAATATACAAGATTTTAGACTAAAAAATACCGTTATAAATACTTCAAAAGCCTATTTCAACTGTTTTGAAATAGGCTTTTTTTATAAAAATTTTAATCTTTTAGGAAATTCTTAATTTTGCAACTTACGATTAAAAAATACTATCTTTACGGATTAAACGTTTTAAGAACTTAAGTTGTGCTGGTCACAACACTACATATAAAATTATGGCATGTGCAAGTTGTTCAACTTCTGATGGTGGCGCACCAAAGGGTTGTAAAAATAATGGGACTTGCGGCACCGATAGCTGCAACAAATTAACGGTTTTCGATTGGCTTTCTAATATGAGTTTGCCTAATGGCGATGCTCCTTTTGATTGTGTTGAAGTCCGTTTTAAAAATGGAAGAAAAGAGTTTTATCGCAATACCGAAAAATTAACTTTAAGCATGGGAGACATTGTGGCAACTGTCGCATCTCCTGGGCATGACATCGGAATTGTTACTTTGACTGGCGAATTAGTTCGCATCCAAATGAAGAAAAAAGGAGTGGATTCAAAAAGTAATGAAGTTCCTAAAATCTACCGTAAAGCTTCTCAAAAAGACATCGATATTTGGTCGGCAGCTCGCAATAGAGAAGAGCCAATGAAAGTGCGTGCACGTGAATTGGCAATTCAGCATAAATTGGAAATGAAAATTTCGGATATTGAATTTCAAGGCGATGGTTCGAAAGCAACTTTTTATTACACAGCGAATGATCGTGTCGATTTTAGACTTTTAATTAAAGATTTTGCTAAAGAATTCAGTACTAGAGTTGAGATGAAACAAGTTGGTTTCCGTCAAGAAGCAGCTCGTTTGGGAGGTATTGGTTCTTGTGGAAGAGAATTGTGTTGTTCTACTTGGTTAACTGATTTTAGAAGTGTGAATACTTCTGCAGCACGGTACCAACAATTGTCTTTAAATCCTCAAAAATTAGCGGGACAATGTGGTAAATTAAAGTGTTGTTTGAATTATGAATTAGACACTTACATGGATGCTTTAAAAGGATTTCCTGAATTCGAAACCAAATTAGTTACCGAAAAAGGAGACGCAATTTGTCAAAAACAAGATATTTTTAAAGGTTTAATGTGGTTTGCTTACACCAATAATTTTGCCAATTGGCATATTTTAAAAATTGATAAGGTTAAAGAAATTATTGCCGAAAATAAGCTAAAAAAGAAAGTTTCTTCTCTTGAAGATTATGCTCTTGAAGTAACGCAAGAAGTTGAAAAAGACTTTAATAACGCAATGGGTCAAGAAAGTTTAACTCGTTTTGATCAACCTAAAAGAAATAAAAGAAACAATAAAAAGCCTAAAAAAGCAGTTGAAAATACTACAGCAGCTCCAAATGCTAAAAAACCGGTAAACAAACAGCCAAATAAACAAGGGCAAGCTCCGTCAAATCAACCAAAACCAGCTCAAGGGAATCAAGCTGATTCTGCACAACAAAAACCAGCTGGAGATAAAAAGCCTAAAGGACCAAGAAAACCTATAATTATTAAAAAAAATGAGGCTAAAAAATAGCATTTTACTACTTTTAGTTAGCATACTCTTTTTTTCGTGTGATAAAAAAAGAGTTTTTGATGAATACAAATCTGTTGGAAGTGCTTGGCATAAGGATAGTGTCGTTTCTTTTAATTTACCCGAATTAGATTCAACAAAACGATATGATCTTTTTATAAATGTTAGGGACAATAATAATTACCCTTTTAATAATCTTTTTTTAATTGTTACGTTAGAGAAACCTAATGGTTATACCAAAGTGGATACTTTAGAATACCAAATGGCCGCTCCTGATGGAACTTTGTTAGGAAATGGTTTTACCGATATCAAAGAGAGTAAGTTGTATTTTAAAGAGAATGTAAGATTTCGAGGAAAATACAAACTCAACATAAAACAGGCGGTTAGAGAAGGTGGAAAAGTACCTGGAGTTAAACAATTAGAAGGAATTACCGAAGTAGGTTTAAGAATTGAAAAAAAAGAATAAATAGTTATGGCAACTAATAAAAAGACTACTAATACAGCTACTGATTTTAAGCAGTATACTAAAAAATTCTGGAAGTTTTTCCTTTTAGGAATGGGAGCAATTGTTCTTTTTTTCCTATTTGCATCATGGGGACTTTTGGGTTCGATGCCTTCGTTTGAAGACTTAGAAAATCCAGATTCTAATTTGGCTACCGAAGTGATATCTTCTGATGGAGTGGTTATTGGAAAATATTTTCAAACCAATCGTTCGCAGTTAAAATATTCCGATTTGCCTAAAAATTTGGTTGATGCATTAGTAGCAACCGAAGATGAGCGTTTTTATGAACACTCAGGTATTGACGGTAGAGGAACATTGAGAGCCATTTTTACCTTAGGAACTAATGGCGGAGCGAGTACGTTAACCCAGCAATTAGCCAAACAATTATTTCATGGTGAAGGTTCCAAATTTCTGCCTTTCCGTATTATTCAAAAAGCAAAAGAATGGATTATTGCCATTCGATTAGAAAGACAATATACTAAGAATGAGATTCTTGCTATGTATTGTAATGTGTATGATTTTGGTAATTATGCAGTAGGAGTAAGCTCGGCTGCGCATACTTATTTTTCAAAAACACCAAAAGAATTAACCGTAGATGAATCGGCAATTTTAGTAGGAATGTTCAAAAATTCGGGATTGTATAATCCAGTAAGAAATCCTGTTGGAGTAAAAAACAGGAGAAATGTGGTGCTGGCGCAAATGGAAAAAGCAAAGATGATTTCTGGTGCAGAAAAAGAAAGATTGCAAGCATTACCAATCACATTGCAATTCAAATTAGAGAGTCATAGAGAAGGTATGGCAACTTATTTTAGAGAATACCTGCGTGATTACATGAAAAAATGGGCAGAAACCAATAAAAAAGCAGATGGTTCTGATTATGATATTTACAAAGACGGTTTAAAAATTTATACAACTATTGATTCTAGAATGCAATTGCATGCTGAAGAAGCAGTTGCAGCTCACATGGCTAATCTTCAAGAGCAATTTTTTATTGACCAGAAAAACAATAAAAATGCACCATTCGTTAATATTTCTGATAAAGAAACCAAGCGTATTTTAATGCAAGCCATGAAGGCTTCAAACCGTTGGTATGTGATGAAATCAATGGATAAATCAGAAGATGAAATCATTGAATCTTTCAGTAAAAAAGCCAAAATGACTGTTTTTACTTGGAAAGGAGAGAAAGATACGCTTATGACTCCTCTGGATTCTATTCGTTATTACAAACACTTTTTACAAGCTGGTTTGATGGCAATGGAACCACAAACTGGAAATATCAAAGCTTGGGTAGGAGGAATTAATTATAAATATTTTCAGTACGATCACGTGGCTCAGGGAGCAAGGCAAGTAGGTTCTACCTTTAAACCTTTTGTTTACGCAACGGCTATTGAACAATTGAATATGTCACCTTGCGATTCTATTATCGATGCACCATTTACCATCCCTGTTGGTCGTCATCACGTTACGGCTAGTTGGACTCCTCGAAATTCAAACAATAGGTATCTTGGAATGGTAACTTTGAAAAAAGCATTAGCTAATTCGATTAATACGGTTTCGGCTAAATTAATTGATAAAGTAGGACCAGAGGCAGTTATCAAACTAACGCATAAATTAGGTGTTAGAACAGATATTCCTGCACAACCTTCTATAGCTCTTGGAGCTGTTGACATTACGGTTGAAGAAATGGTAGCTGCTTACAGTACATTTGCTAATCAAGGAGTATATAACAAACCACAGTTTTTATCTCGAATTGAAGATAAAAGCGGAGTCGTTATCTATGAACCGATACCAGAATCTCACGATGTTTTGAATAAAGACATTGCCTTTGCAGTTGTTAAATTGCTAGAAGGAGTTGTTGAAGGTGGTTCAGGTTCAAGATTGAGATCAACATACGGAGGAAATGGTGATAACAGATGGACTGGATATCCTTATGCATTTACAAATCCTATTGCTGGTAAAACAGGAACTACACAAAACCAATCGGATGGATGGTTTATGGGAATGGTTCCTAATTTAGTTACAGGAATTTGGGTTGGTTGTGAGGATCGTTCGGCTCGTTTTAAAAGCATTACTTATGGACAAGGAGCTACAGCTGCATTACCAGTTTGGGGTTATTTTATGAAGCTTTGTTACCAAGATCCAGAACTTAAGGTTTCTAAAAAAGATTTCGACAGACCACCTAATCTTTCTATAAAAGTAGATTGTTATCAAGCACCGAAAGTAAAAGATACTACGGCTGTAATTCAAGATACAGACGAATTTGTGTTTTAAATGATAAAATATAATAGCCTCCCGATTGTGGAGGCTATTTTTTTGTTTGTTAACGAATTGAAATATTGTTTTTTCTTTTGAAAATAAAGACTTATTTTTAGATATCAAAAGAAATCAATTTGTTATGATTCATAAAAAAGTAAATTCGGTTCAAGAAGCATTGCATGATGTTCAAGACAATGCAACTATTATGTTAGGTGGTTTTGGGTTGTGTGGTATTCCTGAAAATTCCATTGCTGAATTGGTAGAAAAACAAATCAAAAATCTGACTTGTATTTCTAATAATGCGGGTGTTGATGATTTTGGTTTGGGATTGCTTTTGCATAAAAAGCAAATCAAAAAAATGATTTCCTCTTATGTGGGTGAGAATGCCGAATTTGAACGACAAATGCTTTCGGGTGAACTTGAGGTTGAATTGATTCCGCAAGGCACTCTTGCCGAACGTTGCCGAGCTGCCCAAGCTGGAATTCCTGCTTTTTTCACTCCAGCAGGTTATGGAACCGAAGTAGCCATTGGAAAAGAAACCCGAGAATTTAACGGAAAAATGCACGTAATGGAACATGCTTTTAATGCCGATTTTTCTATAATCAAAGCTTGGAAAGGCGATACTGCTGGAAACCTAATTTTTAAAGGAACTGCAAGAAACTTCAATCCTGTTATGGCGGGATCTGCTAAAATTACCATTGCCGAAGTGGAAGAATTAGTAGAAGCAGGAACTTTAGATCCCAATCAAATTCACATTCCTGGAATTTTTGTACAACGTATTTTTCAAGGAGAGAAGTACGAAAAGAGGATTGAGCAACGTACGGTTAGGAAATCAATTGATTAATGTGGAAATGTATCAATTAATTCAATAATTATATGGAGAAAGAAAATATAATAGTTTCAAAGACAATTGATTTTGCATTAGACATTATTTCTTTCTGCGAAATTTTAGAGCAAAATAGAAAATTTGTAATTGCAAATCAATTATTGAAATCTGGAACTAGTATTGGTGCAAATGTTCACGAAGCTCAAAATGCTGAAAGTAGAGCTGATTTTATTCATAAAATTAAAATAGCTGCAAAAGAAATTGAAGAAACAAAATATTGGTTAGTTTTATGTGAAAAATCACCAAACTATCCATTTGAACCTACATTGAAATCCAAGATTAATGAAATTGGGCTTATTATTTATAAAATTATAAGTAGTAGCAAATCTCGATAAATTGGTAAATTATTATATTGATTAATTGATCTATTTTTTATGTTAACAAAAGAAGATATCGCAAAACGAATTGCCCAAGAACTTCAAGACGGCTTTTACGTTAATTTAGGGATAGGAATTCCTACTCTGGTGACAAACTATATACCTGAAGGAATAAACGTCGAATTTCAAAGCGAAAACGGTGTTTTAGGCATGGGTCCGTTTCCATTTGAGGGAGAAGAAGATGCCGATGTTATAAACGCAGGAAAACAAACGATAACAACGCTTCCTGGAGCTGTTTTTTTTGATTCGGCTTTAAGTTTTGGAATGATTCGAGGAAAACATGTCGATTTGACTATTTTGGGTGCTATGGAAGTGTCTGAAAATGGTGATATTGCTAATTGGAAAATTCCGGGAAAAATGGTCAAAGGTATGGGTGGTGCGATGGATTTAGTGGCTTCTGCAGAAAATATTATCGTAGCCATGATGCACGTTAATAAAGTGGGAGAAAGTAAAATTTTAAAACAATGTTCGTTGCCATTGACTGGTGTAGGTTGTGTCAAAAAAATCGTAACCGAATTGGCGGTTATGGAAATCACCCCAAAAGGAATTAAATTACTCGAAAGAGCTCCAGGAGTTTCTGTTGAATACATTATCGCTTCGACAGAAGCCAATTTAATCATCGAAGGCGAAATTCCGGAGATGGTAATTAATTAAAAAAACAAACCGCAGATTCGCAAATTTTATATCATCTGCGAATCTGCGGTTAAGAAATATTTGTAAACTTAGAAACTCAGTTCCTTAGCAACTTAGATTATAAATTCTCAAAGAAATCATTTCCTTTATCATCCGTGATAATAAAAGCAGGGAAATCTTTGACCGTGATTTTACGAACGGCTTCCATTCCTAATTCTTCAAAATCAATTACTTCTACTTTTAGGATATTATCTTGCGCTAGAATTGCTGCTGGTCCACCAATAGAACCCAAATAGAATCCACCGTAAGTTTTACAAGCATTCATAACGTCTTTTGTACGGTTTCCTTTGGCAAGCATCACCATACTTCCGCCATTTTTCTGGAATTCTTCAACATAAACGTCCATTCTTCCTGCCGTTGTTGGTCCAAAACTTCCTGATGGCATTCCGTCTGGAGTTTTAGCAGGTCCTGCGTAATATACCGGGTGGTTTTTAAAATATTCTGGCATTGGTTTACCCGCATCCAATAATTCTTTGATTTTAGCGTGTGCAATATCACGAGCCACAATTAAAGTTCCGTTAAGTTTCAAACGCGTTTTAATTGGGTATTGCGATAATTTTTTAAGAATATCAGCCATCGGTTGGTTCAAATCAATTTCAACTGCTTCTTCCAAATGTGGGGGCGTTTCAGGCAATAATCGTCTTGGGTTTACTTCTAATTGCTCTACGAAGATTCCGTCTTTGGTGATTTTTCCTTTGATATTTCTATCAGCAGAACAAGAAACTCCTAATCCAACTGGACAAGAAGCTGCGTGACGTGGCAAACGAATGACGCGCACATCATGTGTGAAATATTTTCCTCCAAATTGCGCTCCAATAGCACTTTCCTGGCAAATGCGTTGCACTCTTTTTTCCCATTCGATATCACGAAAAGCCTGACCTGCCATGTTTCCAGTGGTTGGTAAATTGTCAAAATAACCTGCTGATGCTTTTTTAACCGTAGCCAAATTCGCTTCGGCAGAAGTTCCTCCAATTACTAAAGCCAAATGATAAGGCGGACAAGCCGAAGTTCCTAAATCCATGATTTTTGCACGAATGAAAGCATCCATAGACTTCTCATTCAACAAGGATTTTGTTTGTTGGTACAAATAGGTTTTGTTTGCCGAACCGCCTCCTTTTGCTAAAAACAAAAACTCATAAGAACTTCCTTTTTTAGCATAAATATCAATTTGTGCAGGAAGATTTGAACCGGAATTCTTTTCTTCGAACATGCTTATCGGTACAATTTGTGAATAACGAAGGTTTCTCTCTTGATAGGTATTAAAAATCCCTTTAGAAAGCCATTCGGCATCATCAACTCCTGTATATACGTTTTCTCCTTTTTTAGCCATTACAATCGCTGTTCCGGTGTCTTGACACGAAGGTAATTCACCATCAATAGCCACTACAGCATTTTGCAATAAATTATAAGCTACAAAACGGTCATTGTCTGTTGCTTCAGGGTCGTCAAGAATGGCTCTTAATTTTTCTAAATGCGAAGTACGCAACATAAAAGAAACATCTTTCAAAGCTTCTTGAGCCAATAATTCTAAACCTTTTGGATCAACGGTTAAGATTTCTCTATCACCTAGTTGCTCTACTTTTACAAAGTCAGATGAAATTTTGCGATATTGAGTATCGTCTTTTAAAATTGGATACGGGTCTTGATATATAAAGTCCATAAATTTGATTTAATTTAAGAACGCCAAATATAAGAATTGTTCAAAGAATGATAACTGATTTATATCACGTACGTTAAAGAAATCATTAAGAAATTAAATTTAAGTAGAAATTTTTGGAACAATTACAGCATTTTTTTTAAATAAGTTTTCTGTTCCGTGTTTTTATTTCTAATAAAAACTACGCTTAAAACAAAAAAAGCCTCTCAAAAATGAAAAGCTTTATACGGTTTAGGATCGGTTTAAATTTTTAATTAACCGAAATCAGTTTAACATTAAAGATCAAAACAGAGCCTCCGGGAATTCCCTTGTAATCGTAACTTCCATAAGCCAAATGCGATGGAACTAAAAGAATACCACTACCACCTTCTTTAAAATAAGGAATACCTTCTGTCCATCCTTGTATTACTTTTTGTAAGCTAAATGAAACACCTGTTTCCGAACTTTGGTCAAAAACCTTTTTATTAATATAAAAACCTTTGTAGGCTACTGTAACATTTGAATTTGCTGTAGGCTGTTTACCAGTTCCTGCTTCTTCAAGAACATAATACAAACCAGATTCTGTTCTTATAGCGTTTAGATTATTTTCTTCAATATAGGCTTTAATCTCATTTTCGTTTTGAATGGTATAATCTATTGGTTCTGTTTGTTCTTGTTCAGTATCAGTATCGTTAAGACTACAAGAGTTGAAAAGAACTGTCAAAAGAACTAAAAAAGAATATTTCATAATTAAATTTGATTTAAGCGAATAAGCTAGTAACTAAAAATAGAATGATCAACCCTATGGCGATGTATTTGGTGTATTTTGACATTTTTTTAATTTGTTTAATAGTTAATAAATGATATTTTTTCAATAATTCAAAAGAATGAAAAATAGATTAATAATCCTAGAATTATTATAAAATCGACAGAATAAAATTTATCATTCCCATCAACGGATTGAAATCCGTTGTAAACAAAATATTTATTATTCGATTTTTTCTAAAAAAACCAGCTCGCCACAAAAATAGCCGTAATCACACAAATTAAATCTACTAAAAGCATTGTTGTCAATGCATAACGAGTGTTTTTGATGTTTACCGAACCAAAGTAAACCGCAATCACGTAAAAAGTACTTTCGGCACTACATTGGAAAATACTACTCAATCTACCTGTTAATGAATCGGCACCAAAAGTATTCATCGAATCAATTAAGAATCCTCTGGATCCAGCAGAACTAAATGGTCGTAACATGGCTACGGGCAAAGCATCGGTAATTTGTTTATTGACACCCATATTCGAGAAAATAAATGCAATCCAGTCGCTAATGATTTCAAATAAACCACTGTTTCTAAATAATGAAATGGCTACTAACATTCCTAAAACATAAGGAAAAATGACTACTCCCGTTTTAACACCGTTATTCGCTCCCTTTACAAAAGCATCAAAAACTGTGGTTTCTGCTTCGGCAAATTTCTTTTCTTTTAGAAATGAAAAGATTAATGTAAAAACAATAATTCCAACCAATATTAATCCCGAAAGATTAGACGTGAAATAGTTTTTACCAATTAAATCCAAATGGTTTACATACATCAACAAACCAATTATGGCTGCAATTAAAGTCACTAAAGCTATTACTAGAGAAGCACTTTTGAAATTGATTTTTTGTTTGATTCCAACAATTAAAAAAGCAGCAATGGTACCAATAAACGATGTGATAATACAAGGCAACATCACATCGGCAGGATTGCTAGCTCCAGCGGCAGCACGATAGCCAATAATAGAAGTGGCAATTAAAGTAAGTCCCGAAGCATGCAAACACATGAACATAATTTGGGCATCGCTCGCTTTGTCTTTTTCAGGGTTGAGTTCTTGTAAACTTTCCATGGCTTTTAGTCCAAAAGGCGTTGCAGCCGAATCTAATCCCAAGAAATTAGCGGCAAAATTTAAGGTCATATACGATATAGAAGGATGATTTTTGGGAATGCTTGGAAATACTTTTACAAATACGGGGCTCAAAACAACAGCTAACTTTCCTGATGCCCCAGATATAATTAAAAGCTCCATTAACCCACAGAAAAAGGCCAAATAAGCAATAAGCGGTAAAATTAAATCGACTAAAGTATATTTACAAGTTGGTAAAAGTCCGTCTGCTTTTTGAACGTCACTATAAATCTTAACGGTTTTGGCAGAATAAACATAAGTAGTGTCTGGATTTGAGGTGATATTGTTAATTACCATCGTTTTATCAGGAGCATTTTCGATGCTGTCTTTTATAAAAGCAGGCAATTGATCGATGTATTTTTCGGAAATTAAAATAGGATCGCCTTTCTCGCCATTTAGCACAAAATCAATAGAATAGCTGTTCGCTGTAAATAAACTGACTACAATAAAAATAATCGATGAAATAAATATTACTAACCAGAATCTACTTAATACCATAATTTATAATTTTTGTAAATGTAAATATTTAACCGCAAAGTTCCCAAAGGGTTTACACAAAGAGCGCTAAGACTAAAAAAAATAATTATTATATTGATAAAGAAGTGCAGTAAGAGTTTGTAAAGAGTTTAACGTTTTTTAATTTCCATCAAAGCACTTTCTAAAAAATATTTATAATCTCTTCCCTTTTGCTGTTTTCAATTTGTTTTCAAGTATTGGAATAGATTTATCGGTTCCTACTGTTCTTAAAGTTGCTGCAATCATTTCCTGTAAATGTTTGTTTTTTTCTTTTTCGAATGATTTTAATAATTCTATTTCAATTTCTGGATTTTTAGAGTTTTTCAATGCAATAGCAGCAGAAGTTTTCAATCCTATTTTTCCGTTTTTCAAGATATTTATAATTGGAATTAAATTGTATTCCAATGGTTTGTTTGCATTTGTAAGTGCTATTAATATTGTTTCTTGAATTTCTTCTGATTCGCTATTTAATTTATTTATTAAAAAATCGAAAATTTCTTTATCGGATAAATTTTTAGATAAATGTCCCAAACAGAAATAAGCTTTTCTTCTAATTTCTTTCTTTGAATTTGTGTTTTTAATAATTTCTATTAATCTATCTCCTTCTTTTCTATCAATAATTTTTTCAGCTTGTCTTGTTGCAAACCATGAAATCCATTTTCCACTTTCTATTGAATTTTTGTCAAATAATTTTTTCCATATATTATAGGGAAAGTAATAATTGTTATTAGTCATTTCAATTAAAAGTTTTTCTATTGGTAATCTGGCAAGTCTTTTTTTTAATTGATTTTCTGAAAAATTAATGATTTGGGTCATTTTATAATATTATTTTAAAACTACTAAAGTGCATAAAATATCACAATCATTTAGTTTAAATTAAACATGAATAATCTCATCGGCAATCAATAAATCTTCTCTTCTTAAGCGGAGGAAAATTTGAGCTACGGCTATGGTATCTTTTTCGCAATAAGTGACAATACGGTCGATGTCTTTGTCTACATAAAAAACATGACCTACTTGACTGCCGTCGATATCGCCTTTGGGAGAAGGAATTCCGAGAATTTTACACAATAATTTTAAAGAAGTAAAATGTTTGTAATCGCCAAATTTCCACAATTCCAAGGTGTCCAAATGCGGAATTTCCCAAGGTTTTTTTCCAAAAAGATTGAGCTTGTCAGGAATTGGAATGTTGTTGATAATCATTCGGCGTGCTAGAAACGGAATATCAAATTCCTTCGCATTATGTCCGCATAAAAGATGTTGCGGCCCATTAAAATGATTGTTTAAGAGATTATTGAAATCTTTTAAAAGTTTGGCTTCTTCACCAAAAAAAGAAGTCACTCTGAAATTTCGAATATCACCTTTAATGACAAAAAAACCAACAGAAATACATACAATTTTTCCAAATTCAGCCCAAATTCCAGCACGATCATAAAATTCCTCGGCAGAGAAATCGTCCTTGCGTTGGTATTGTGTTTTTTGTTCGTACAAGGATTTCATTTCATCATCTAATGCATTGAAATCTTCCGTTTCGGGAACGGTTTCTATATCCAGAAAAAGTATGTTGTTGAGGTTTATTTTTTCTATCATGTTCTTAGTTTTTTGTTGGAGATGATGCTTGTTCGAGCATTTTATAGCTTTCTTCTAAATACACATAAAAATCATCATTATGGGGCGAGTCATTTGTACTGGGTTTATCATGATTTCCAAGCCTTACAATAATCAAATCGTCTTCTGGAACAACAATCACATATTGTCCTAAATGGCCGCGCATATAAAATACTTTTTTGTTTTTAAAACTACTCAGCCACCAGCCATAACCATATTGCGGTGAATCTTTAAATCGTGGTGTTAGTGATTTGGCAACAAAAGCACTGTCCAGAATTTGTTTGCCGTTCCATTTTCCGTGTTGAAGGTAGAGTTTTCCAAAACGGGCAAAGTCTCTGGCATTACTAGCAATGCAACAATAGGCCTTTACTATTCCGTTTTCTCTGTCGGTTTGCCATAAGGCATCACTTTCTGCTCCCAAAGGCTTCCAAAAAGAGTCTGAAACATAATTGGCTAAACTTTTCCCAACAGCTTTTTCGATGCACATGGCTAAGATTTGGGTATTCCCACTTAAATATTTGTATGATTTTCCAGGTTCTTCAATTCCTTTCAATCCTAAAATAAGGGCTCTTAAATTATCATCAAAATAAGCACGAGTGGTTATCGAAAAAGGATCATAGTAGGCTTCGTTCCAATCTAATCCGGATGCCATAGAGGATAAATCGCCTACCGTCATAGTAGCCGTTATGCCTTCTTTGAATTCAGGAAAAAAATCGGAAACTTTCTCATCCAAACTTTTAATTTTTCCTTGCATAATTGCTTTTTCCAATGAAGCCGAAACGATGCTTTTGGCCATTGAAAAAGAATTGGATTTAGAATCTTTCGAATAATTATCATAATAACTCTCGTGCCAGATGCTATCTTTTTTGATGATTAAAAAAGCAACTGTACCAATTTCCTGATGCAGTTCTTCCAGCCTTTGGGTTGCTTTTATTTGGTTGCAATTTTTGGCAATTTTCCAAGGTTGCGCTACGTTACTTTTTTCAATAACTCTATTGGGGAAATACTTATAATCATCAAGGAAAGCGGTGCTATGTCCGTTGAAATAAGTTATTCTAACGGCTTTTAAAAGATAATCAATTTTAAAAACATAGAATACAATTTCTATAATTAGTATAAAAGCAATCAATCCGATTAAGAGTTTTTTTAGCCATCTCATGGTGCAATACTTTTAAGTCAAGTACGAATTTACATAAATATTAGATTGCTTTTTTAGTACCTTCTCATTTATTTAAAACAAACTTTGTTGGTTTGTTGGGTTTTCATGCTCTAATAGCCACTTTTTTCGCCATAAACCACCTGCATAACCCGTGAGAGAACCATCAGTTCCAATGACTCTGTGGCAAGGAACCACAATCCAAAGTGGGTTTTTTCCATTGGCGGAAGCTACAGCTCGAATGGCTTTGACATCGCCTAATTTTTTGGATAATTCCAAATAACTCATCGTTTTCCCAAATGGAATTTCGAGTAAGCTTTGCCACACTTTTTGCTGGAAATCTGTTCCTTTTGGATTCATTTTGAAATCAAAATTTATTCTTTTTTCTTCAAAATATTCTTGTAGTTGCGTAATTGCATCTTGTAAAACAACGGGAATATTTTCTGAAATTGCACCTTCATCAGCAATGGAAATAGTAGAAATTCCGTTTTCGTCACCAATGATTGTTGCAATTCCAAGTGGTGTTTTGAAATTTGCAATTTTCTTTTCGTTAGTACTCATCTTTTATGTTTTGTTTCGTTAGAAATTGTATCGCAGCTTTCGAAATCTCCGATGGATTTCCCTTTGGTGTAACCAATAAAATATCGGTAAAATGATCTGCTTTTTCGAGTTCTAAATATGCCAATTCTGGATAATTATGACTTTTCATGATAGCCGTTGGCACAATTGAAATTCCCAAACCATTTTTGACCAATTGGATAATTGATGAAATATTATTCGATTCGTGAACCACTTTGGGTTTAAAACCATATTGGGCACAAATTTCTAATAGGGAATCGTAGAAGTAGGGCGCATATTGTTTGTTAAAAAATACAAAAGTAGCCGTTTTGAATTGCTCTAAATCGGCTTCGGAAGTTATGGAATAGTTATTTCGATTAAAAACCAAGGAGAAACTGTCTTTGAACCACAAATACGAATCGATTTTGGGCGAATGCAAGGGCGCACGAATAATTCCAAAGTCGATTTTTCCTTCTTCTAAAGCAACAATTTGTTTGACCGTGGGCACTTCATACAATCTAAAATTGACATAGGGATATTGATTGGACAAATACTGAATCAATGCAGAAATATCTCCCGAAAAAGTCGAGCTCACGTAAGCAATTCGGAATTCGCCACTTTGATTCTCGCTAATTTTTTTGGTTGTAGCATTAATTCGTTCTAGGTTTTGAACCAATTCCTGAATTTCTTTTTGGTAATATTTCCCCGCATCGGTAAGGATAACACGTTTGTTATTGCGTTCAAAAAGTGTTGCGCCTAGTTCCGTTTCTAATTCTTTAATCTGCCTGCTTAATGGCGGCTGAGAAATGAATAACTTTTCAGCAGCACGAACAAAGCTCAATTCTTCGGCTAATTTGAGGAAATATTTTAAGTGACGCAATTCCATAAATACTTTTTAGGTATTGATAATTGACAAAATAAGCATTTTTACGTCATATATAAAAATTATAGGTTTGTGAAATAAACAAGCTTAGAGAAAAAGTATTTTTTAAGCCACTAATTCACGAATACAAATTGAAAATAGGAATGTATCATTTCACTAATTAAAATTATTGTTTGTGAATTAAAATCTAAAAATGAGTCATCTAGTTTCAAAGTAAAAATTTAGTGGAATAATTGAGTTTAGTAAAAACTATTATTCGTGAATTCGTGGCTAATAAATTATAGGTAAGAAATTTAAAAATTGAAATCATGAAAAAATCAACAGTAACAGAAATTAGAGAGCGTTTTGACAATGAAGTAGAACGCTTCTCGAATTTAGAAACAGGGCAAGTGGCCACAATGGATGCTAAAATTGCATTGGAATTAATTACCTGTACCGCAAAAGCTGTCAAACCTGAGGCTACAACTATCTTGGATTTGGGTTGTGGAGCTGGGAATTATACTTTAAAAATGTTATCTAAAGTTCCGAATTTGAATTGTACTTTGGTCGATTTGAGTCAGAATATGTTAGACAAAGCATTGGAGCGCGTTTCGGAAGCGACAACAGCAAAAGTCGAAACGATTCAAGGTGATATTCGAGACATCGATTTGCCTAAAAATCATTTTGATATCATCTTAGCAGGAGCAGTTTTGCATCATTTACGTGAGGATGCCGATTGGGAAATGGTTTTCCAAAAATTGTATGATAGTTTAACGCCTGGCGGTTGTTTATTGATTTCTGACTTGTTGATTCAAGAGAATGAAGCGGTAAATAAATTAACTTGGAAAATGTATGCCAATTATTTAACGCAACATGGAGGTGAGGAATACCAACAAAAAGTATTTGATTATATCGAAAAAGAAGATACGCCAAGATCCATGACGTACCAATTGGATTTGATGAAAAAAGTAGGTTTTTCAAGTACTGAAATTTTACATAAAAATGCTTGTTTTGGTGCTTTTGGAGGGATTAAATAAATTGTGATTTTAAATACGAAACCCATCTAATTCAGATGGGTTTCGTAATTTTTTGTTAGCAAACAGCTTCTTCTTCATCATAATAATAAGGAAGATTCCATGCTTCGGCTACGCCTTTGTAAAGAATTTTACCATTAGCAATATTCAATCCTTTTTTCAATTCTTCATTTTCTGCGCATGCTATTTGCCATCCTTTATTGGCTAATTGAATTGCATAAGGCAAGGTGGCATTAGTCAATGCTAAAGTTGAAGTATATGGCACTGCACCTGGCATATTGGCTACGCAATAATGTACAATATCATCAATAATAAAAGTTGGGTTTTCATGTGTTGTAGGTGTACAAGTTTCAATACAACCTCCTTGATCTACCGCTACATCTACTACTACAGTTCCAGGACTCATTAATTTGAGCATGTCGCGAGTAATTAGGTGAGGCGCTTTGGCACCAGGAATTAATACTGCTCCAATAACTAGATCGGCGGTAGCAATTGCTTGTCGAATATTGTAATCGTTAGAAACTAAAGTTGTTACATTAGCAGGCATGATGTCTGATAAATAACGCAAACGGGGCAAACTCAAATCCATAATGGTTACTTGTGCACCAAAACCAGCAGCCATTTTTGCTGCTTGAGTTCCCACGATTCCACCACCTAGAACAACAACTTTAGCCGGTGGTACTCCTGGAACTCCGCCCAAGAGGATTCCTTTTCCTTTCATTGGTTTTTCTAAATATTTAGCACCTTCTTGAATAGACATACGTCCAGCTACTTCAGACATTGGCACTAATAAAGGCAAACTACGGTCTGCTTTTTCAACTGTTTCATAAGCTAAACAAACAGCTCCTCTATCAATCATGGCATGGGTTAATGGTTCGGATGAAGCAAAGTGGAAATAAGTAAACAGCAATTGATTTTTTTTAATCAAAGGATACTCAGATGCGATTGGTTCTTTTACTTTGATAATCATTTCGGCAATTTCATATACCGCTTCAATTGTAGGCAATAAATAAGCTCCTGATTCAATATAAGCTGCATCACTAAAACCACTATTTTCTCCTGCACTTGCTTGCACATACACAGTATGTCCTTGCTTTTTAAACTCAGCTACCCCAGAAGGAGTAAGCGCTACACGATTTTCGTTATTTTTAATTTCTTTTGGAACTCCAATGATCATAATTCTGTTATTTAGTTGTGTGTTTGTAATTGTTTTACAAATGTATAGAGAACAGAAATAGAATGATTTAATCGGAGATAATTAAGAAAATGTTTGTTTTATTAGTTACTTTTACACGAAATCTTTCTTAATAAAAGTCCATTTGTATCTTTAAAGAGAAAAAAATACTTTTTTTTGAATTTAAACACCGCATCATTATTTATGATACTTGACGAAACTGATAAAAAAATCTTACGCTTATTGCAACAAGATGCTCATTTTACGCTAAAAGATATTGCCAATAAAATAAATTTATCGCTTACTCCAGTTCATGATAGGGTAAAACGATTGGAAAAAGAAGGTATTATTGAGAAATATGTCTCTCTTTTGAACAAAAAAAAATTAGGCAAAAATCTAACGGTTTATTGCCAAATAACACTTGTCAAACAAAATTATGATATTTCAGAAGGTTTTAATCAAGCAATTTTGAATATGCCCGAGGTTGTTGAATGCAATTTTGTTTCAGGCAATTTTGATTATTTGTTAAAAATTGTACTCGTAGATATGGAGAGCTATCATCATTTTCATCAAAAAAAGCTTTCTATTTTACCAGAAGTGTCTTTGATAAATAGTTTTTTCATTATTTCAGAAGTAAAAAACACTACTGTTTTACCTCTTTAAAATTTGATCTAAATTATACTTTTAATAAAAATCCCTAAAAAGGGTTTAGTTTTTTAGGGAATGTAAATTTATTAAGGAGTTTTTATTAATCGGTTGACTCTAATTCAAATATATCGTTTACAGATTTTTCGAATAGTTTTGCGATTTTTAAAGCCAATACAGTAGATGGGACATATTTTCCAGCCTCAATAGCATTGATGGTTTGTCGGCTTACGCCAATTTTTTCAGCTAGTTGAGCTTGAGTAATATTAGCAATCGCTCTTTGCACTTTTACACTATTCTTCATGGTTGTAAATTTTATCATTTTTATATAACATCCAATGGAATCGAATAATGAAAAACAATATAAGTGTGAACATATTGTATACCATTACACTAAAAAATGAAAGTCCATATATAAAAATAATGCAAAACAATAATACGGCATAATTGATATAAGTTGCCCAAACTAGACTTTCTACACGGATTTTAGAAATCATTTCGTCTTCCATTTTTTCTTTCGAAAAGGCAAATACAAGGCCACTTAGAATTAATATAATCCCAATTAATTCAGGAAATATATCGTCTTTTATCCAGCTCATACTTCTGGTCTTTATACCTTCATCATAGAGTAAGGCAAAAACATTTGATTGTAATTGAATTACATTGCCATCTTTATTGATTATTGGAATAAGAATGATTCCTAAAAGTGAAATTACAAAAAGTATTCCACTACTTTTTTTAAAGGAATTCGGAAATAAATAATTTGTTTTCATAATAAATTAAATTTTTAAATTAAAATTCAAATGTAAAATATGTTTTCCAAAAAGACAAATAAACTTTACATTTTAAATGATAAAAAAACCATTTCAATTCAAAATGGTTTTCTAATTTGTTAAGAATTACTTTAAATTCGAATTAATATAGGCTTCTAAGCCTTGTAATTCTTTATCCGAAAATGTTTTGGTTAATGTAATATTGGCTTGCATTACGGCAAATTGAGATGGATCAACAATAGCGTCACTTTCTCCTTTTAGGAAAGCTATCATATTCCCATTTTTTTCTTTATAAATTTTAGCAATTTCTAGTAGGCTAGGGCCAATGAGTTTTTGATCTACTTGATGACAAGAAATGCAATTTCCTTTGCCTTCAAAAATAACTTTTCCTAGTTCTTCAGGTGCTAATTCTTTTTCTTCCGTAGCAACTGAGTTTTCTTCTTGTTTTCCAAAAGATTCTTGACTTTCTTTTTTACAAGCAAATGCCAAAAATGCAATTGCTATTAGTACTACTTTTTTCATGAATTTTATTTTTGGTTTAAAATAATTGCAGCTTCTTTAGCAAAATAAGTCGAAATTAAACTCGCTCCAGCACGTTTAATACACATTAATTGTTCCATCATGATTTGGTCATTGTCTAACCAACCTCTTTCGGCAGCGGCTTTAATCATCGCGTATTCGCCAGAAACATGATAAACGGTTACTGGGGCATTCACCGCGTTTTTAACCTCTCTAACGATGTCTAAATAAGCAATTCCGGGTTTTACCATAACCATATCGGCACCTTCTTCAACGTCCCAAAGGGCTTCTTTGATGGCTTCGAGTCGGTTGGCATAATCCATTTGGTACGTTTTCTTGTCTTTTGGTACTTCGACAGGCTCAGTTTTAGTTTCTTTTGGAGCACTGTCTAAGGCATCGCGAAATGGCCCATAAAATGCCGAAGCGTATTTAGCCGAATAACTCATGATTCCCACATTCTGGAAACCAGCAGCATCTAGTCCTTGACGTAATCTTAAAACTCTTCCGTCCATCATGTCTGAAGGAGCTACAAAATCGGCACCAGCTTCAGCATGAGAAACTGCCATTTTTACCAAGGCATCATTGGTAGCATCATTTTCTACATCGGCATTAGTGATAATTCCGTCGTGACCATAAATAGAGTAGGGATCTAAAGCCACATCAGGCATTACAATCATTTCAGGACAAGCTGTTTTGATAGCACGAATGGCATTTTGCATTAATCCGTCTTTGTTCCAGGCTTCTTTTCCTGTATTGTCTTTTAAATTCTCGGATACTTTTACGTAAATATTTACTGCACGAATACCCAAATCGAATAATTCCTGAACTTCTTCAACCGTTAAATCAATCGAACGACGAAAGATGCCCGGCATAGAAGGGATTTCTACTTTTACATTTTCGCCTTCGGCAATGAACATTGGAAACATAAAATCCGAAGGACTTAAACTGGTTTCACGCACTAAAGAACGAATGGATTCGTTGGTTCTTAATCTTCTACCTCTTTGTAATGGGAACATAATTTTTAGCTATTAGCTATTAGCACTCAGCTTTTAGCTGCTTGCATTTAGCTTTGTTATTAATCCGTTTAGCATTTTTTTAATCTCTTCAACTTGAAATAAAAGCTTTTGACCATTTTCAATTTCAATGAATTTTAAATCAATGCTTAATAATAGTTGATATTCTAATTCGTTTGCAGAACCAAATGCAATATATAAAAAACGACAAAAATCTTTATCCGAATTTCTACCACAACCTTCAGCAATATTTGTAGGTATTGAACTTGAAGATCTTTTCATTTGACTTATTAATCCAAATAATTCCTCTTTTGGAAAAGAAATAGTTGTTCTATATACATCAAGCGTTAGTTGATGTGATTTTTCCCAAACTAAAAATTTTTTATAATCTCTCATTTATTAGCCAGTTGTATTTTATTAATTTTCACATAGCTAGAAAGCTAACCGCTAAAAGCTGATAGCTAAATTATCCATTCAACTGGATTCTCTAATACGTTTATTAACTGCTCTTCTTCACTTCCTGCTTCTGGATGATGGTCGTAAACCCATTGTACATGTGGTGGTAAAGACATCAAAATGGATTCAATTCTTCCGTTGGTTTTTAAACCAAATAAAGTTCCTTTGTCGTGTACCAAATTGAATTCGACATAACGACCACGACGAATTTCCTGCCAATTTTTTTGTTCTGGAGTAAAAGGCAATTCTTTTCTCTTTTCAACTATTGGAACGTAAGCTTGTAAAAATGAATTTCCTACTTCGCTAACAAAGTTAAACCAATTTTCCATTGATATTTCATCCGTTGCTTTGCAATAATCAAAGAATAATCCGCCTATTCCTCGGGCTTCATTGCGATGTGCATTCCAAAAATAGGCATCACATTGCTTTTTATATTTTGGATAAAAATCTGGATTGTGTTTGTCGCAAGCGGTTTTACAAGTTTGATGAAAATGTTTCGCATCTTCTTCAAACAAATAATAAGGCGTTAAATCCTGTCCGCCACCAAACCATTGCTGGATTACGTTTCCATTATCATCATACATTTCGAAATAACGCCAGTTCGCGTGAACTGTTGGCACCATTGGACTTTTTGGATGAATGACTAAACTTAGTCCGCAGGCAAAAAAATCGGCTTCGCCTACGCCAAACATTTTTTGCATACTATCAGGTAATTTTCCGTGTACTGCCGAAATATTCACTCCGCCTTTTTCGAAAACTTTTCCGTTTTCAATCACACGGGTTCGTCCGCCGCCGCCTTCTGGACGTTCCCAAATATCCTCACGGAATTTAGCCTGACCATCAACAGTTTCTAATCCTGAAACGATAGCGTCTTGGAGGTTTTGTATGTATTGGTAAAATTTATTTTTCATTATAAAGTTGTTTTCGCAGCCGCTATTTTATTAAAAATTCCAAACGAAAAAGTCTTGCTTTCTGATTGGATGTAATTGTAAACGGCAATGGCTTTTTCTCTGAAATTAAAAGTGTTTCCCTTTGAAAAAGAAACTAAAAAATCAGCAAATTGTTCTTGTTGATTCCAATCAAGATGCAATCTGTTTAAAAGTACAATCAAGTCATTTGGTGTTATTGCAATTAAACTTTCTATGTTTAGTCCAAAATCTTTTAGTGCTTCTTCAATTGTATTTATATCAAATGCGTTTTCAGGAACAAAAACCAAAGAATGCAACGTTTTTAGCACATTGTCTATTCGTATACTTTCTTCGTCTCTAAGTCCTTTGTTGAGCATTATTTGTGTTTTTTATCCTGTAAGATTTATTAAAAAATTATAATCTTATTTTACTAAAATAGCTATAGTCCAAATTAGTAAAATCATCAAACTATATTGTATATCAATGTAAAATTTTATTTTATTTATAATGTTTGAGATAATTATCCAAAGTAATGTCAAAACACAAACTATAATTGATAATATAAGTAGTCCAATTATAAACATCCCAGAGCCTTCCAATTTATTATTTTGATCAAGATTTGGAATAGATGTAAAAAATTGTAAAACCACAAAGAAACTCCAAAAAATAGATATTAATGCTGGAATTAAATTAGTGCGATTTGAAACTATTTTTATCAACATATAATATATTTCTGCAAACTGAATACTGATTACTGTCCGTACTCTTTCACCGCATCAATAAACGCTTTGGCGTGATCTACAGGAATGTTTGGTAAAATTCCGTGACCAAGGTTTACGATGTATTTGTCTTTTCCGAATTCATCAATCATTTCGTGTACCATTTTCTTGATAACTGGAATTGGAGACAGCAATCTTGACGGATCAAAATTTCCTTGTAAAGTGATGTTTCCACCAGATAAATAACGGGCATTTCTTGGTGAACATGTCCAATCTACTCCTAAAGCCGAAGCCTTACTTTTTCCCATTTCGTTCAAAGCAAACCAACATCCTTTTCCGAAAACAATAACTGGAGTCACTTCAGCTAAAGCTTCAATGATTTGGTTGATGTATTTCCAGGAGAATTCTTGGTAATCTGTTGGAGATAACATGCCACCCCAAGAGTCAAAAATTTGAACGGCATTTACGCCTGCTTTTACTTTTTCTTTTAGATATAAAATAGTGGTATCGGTGATTTTTTGCAATAAAACATGGGCTGCTTCTGGATGTTGAAAACAAAATCCTTTAGCCATATCAAAGCTTTTAGAACCTTTTCCTTCCACAGCATAACACATAATCGTCCAAGGCGAACCTGCGAAACCAATTAACGGAACTTCGTCATTTAGCATTTCTTTGGTTAATTTGATCGCATCAAAAACGTAACCTAAAGTTTCATTCACATCTGGAACAATTACTTTCTCTACATCTTGAATGGTACGAATAGGATTAGGTAAATACGGACCAAAATTAGGTTTCATTTCTACTTCAATTCCCATTGCTTGTGGAATTACCAAGATATCCGAGAATAAAATAGCAGCATCCGGAGCAATTCTGCGAATGGGTTGAACAGTGATTTCAGCAGCCAATTCAGGGGTTTGACAACGAGTGAAAAAATCGTATTTATCACGCAAAGCGATAAATTCAGGTAAATATCTTCCTGCTTGACGCATCATCCAAACTGGTGGACGTTGTACAGTTTCTCCTTTTAATGCTCTTAAAAATAAGTCGTTCTTTAACATAGTGTTCAGTTTTCGGTTTTCAGTATTCAGTCTGGACTGTGTATAATGAAATCCTTAAATTAGTTTATTTTCTTTTTCCTTTTTGGCTCACCAAAATTATTTATACTCTTCTATTACAACTTCAATCACATCTTCTATGGTGGGTTGATCTGCAATAACGATGTTTTTTGTTTTATTTTCCAATGCTGATGCAGTGGTTTCTCCAATGCAATAGCAAATTTCGTTTTTTAATTTGTTATCTGCCAAATAACTTTCTATACCCGAAGGGCTATAAAAAAGTATGGCATCAACAGCGCCTTTTACCTTTTGAGGCGTTAAAGCCGTTTCGTAAACTTCAATTTCATTGAAAGTAATTCCAGCTTCTTTTAAAGCGTCTGGCAAAGTATCGCGACGTTTGTTTCCACTAAAAAAAGTATAGCTTTCAGAATTGTAAATGAGCGTAATTATTTCAGCCAAATCAGCGGCATAACCAGTATAAGCAACCACTTCAAAACCGTTATCGGCAAGTAGATTTTTGGTTTTTATCCCAACACAATATACTTTTTTTGTTTTTAGTGTTTCTAAATCTGGATGTTGCAAAATACTTTCAACGGCATTTTGACTCGAAAAAATTAAACTCTCGTTTATGTTTTTCAGTTCAAATGATTTAATTTTAGTAGTAATGAAATCATTTTCAACGTATTTAAAACCAGCTTCAATTAGTGGTTTTTTTTGTTCTTCAGAAAGTATTTTGGTAGAGAGTATTTTCATGTTTTGGAATTGGAAAACGGAATTATTTTTTCAAAGTTGCTTTTATCGTAGCCATCAATTCAGCTCCGCCATTGTCTAAAATTTCTTTAGCCGAATAAAATCCTAGTTTTTTCCATTCAGAAATATCCACGACTTTATTGATTTCGAATTTTTCTTTTCCGTCCAATGAAAATAAAACTCCATCAAAATGAATGGTATCTTCATGTTCATTGTATTTTGCTAAAGCACCGATAGGAGCGGTACAACCGCCTTCTAAAGTTCTTAAAAATTGGCGTTCGATATAGGTGCAAATTTCCGTTTCAATATCATTTAAATGCGAAAGTGCATCTAGCGTATAATTATCATTTCCCATAGCAACTACAAGCATGGCGCCTTGAGCTGGCGCTGGAATCATCCAGTCCAAATCGATATAATCTGTGGGTTTTAAGTTGATTCTTTCTAGTCCTGCTGCTGCAAAAACAGCTCCGTTCCAGTCGCTTTCCTGTAATTTTCGCATTCTGCTATTTACGTTTCCGCGTAAATCTACTACGTTATGAGTTGGGTATTTGTTCAGCCATTGTGCCTGACGACGCAAACTTCCAGTGGCGATAGTTCCATTGGCTTCCAGAAAATCAAGATTGCCTTTATGAACTAAAATATCTAGTGTATTGGCTCTTTCAAGGACTGCTGCTTGTACAATTCCTGTTGGAAGTGCAGTAGGTACATCTTTCATGGAATGTACTGCAATATCCACATCGCCATTAATCATGGCTATGTCTAAAGTTTTAGTGAAAATACCAGTAATTCCTAATTCGTATAAAGGTTTGTCAAGAATAATATCGCCTTGGGATTTTACGGCTACAATTTCGGTTTTATAACCTAAATCGTTTAGTTTATTTTGAACGGTGTTTGCCTGCCATAAAGCGAGTTCGCTATCTCTTGTACCTATACGGATTATTTTTTCTGCCATTTTTGTTTTTGAATCCTTCAGTAATTAAGGAACTTTTAGTTTTAAACTGTTAAGACAAATTGATTTTGTATTTTTCTTCTATTTCGGAAGTAGTGTTTTTTGGTGCCAAATGCCCAATTTGAAATATTTTTTCAATAAAATCAATGCTTTCGTCTACCGAAGTATTTTCATTTTTTAAATGAGTAGCAAATTGGTTGGTAATTTTTTGAATAATTCTAGTGCTTATTAAATCCGCTTGTTCTTCATCAAAATTAGATGTTTTCTTTCTTTGAAAAGCCAATTCGCTTGCTACGATATCGTTTAGTTTTGCTTTTAATGCGTGGATGGTTGGAGCATATTTGCGACCATTCATCCAAATATTAAAGTCTAATTTTATATCTTCGATAATTGCTTCGGCAGCAGGAATGTGTTGTTTTCTTCTTTCTAAAGTATCATCTGTCATTTGCGACAAATAATCCAAGTGAATTAAAGTTACACCTTCAATTTGTTCTACATCAGGATTGACGTTTCTTGGAATTGACAAATCCAAAATTAATAATGGTCTTTTTAAATTCAACAACGTCTTGTCAATCGTTGGGTTTTTAGCACCAGTAGCTACTATTAAAACATCTGTTTGTTGTAACTCTTCTTGTAAATTAGCGTAATCTTTTACAATTACATTTAATTTTCCAGCTAATAATTCAGCTTTGGTTTTTGTTCTATTTACAAGAGTAATATGACCGTTTTTAGTATGTTTTACTAGATTTTCACAGGTATTTCTACCTATTTTTCCTGTTCCAAATAGTAGAATGTTTTTATTTGAAACTTCTTCTACATTTCGAATAATATATTGAACTGATGCAAATGAAACAGAAGTTGCTCCAGAAGATATTTCAGTATCATTTTTAATTTTTTTACTCGCTTGAATAACCGAGTTTACCAAACGATCTAAATAAGTATTTACTAAATCCAGCGCTTTGCTTTGATTGAAAGCAATTTTTATTTGGCTGATGATTTCAAAATCACCTAAAATTTGACTGTCTAATCCAGTTCCTACACGGAACATATGATTTACAGCTTCTTGACTTTTATAGATGTAAGCCACTTCCCTAAATTCCTCTACAGTTCCATTACTGTTATCGCAAAGTAATTTAATTAATTCATAAGGATGATTTGCAAAACCATAAATTTCAGTTCTATTACAAGTAGAAGTAACGATTAATGATTCAATTCCTTCGGCTTTGGCTTGTTGCAATACTGCAGATTGTGCTTTAGAATCTAAGCTGAATTTTCCTCTAATCGTTGCATCTGCTTTTTTGTAACTTAAACCTAAAGCGTAAAAAGTGGTGTTTCTGGACATGTTAAAATTTTCCATATTATACTTTCCTTAAAAAGTTCAACAAAATTATTATTAACTATTTTATAAAAACAACGCTGTAAGTTCTTTTTGTATCGCTTCGAGATAATTTGATTCAAAATAGTATTTACAAAATCGATTATATTTAGAAATAGAGTAAAACCAGGTGTTTTTTAGTGTTTTATGTAGATTTGTTCTAAATAAGAACATCAACTGATTTCTATATTATATACGAAAAAATATCGCTTAGGGTTCTTGAAAAGTGGTGTTAAAATACATTTATATCACTTTTTTTAATTTAAATACAACTAGATAAGAGAGATTTAATACAATTGTATTTTTTTAAATAAAAACGCTACCTAAAAAGGCAGCGTTTTTAATCTCAAAAAGAATTATTTTTGAACGATAGGAGTTCTCAATGATTCTAAAACAGCAACAATATCAGTATATAGTTCTGTGTTTGAAGCAACTCCATTTGCGTTTGCAGCAGCACCCACATAACCTTCAAATTTGGTATAATCAGCATTACTTGCTTTTGTACCCATACGAGGATTTTGAGCTGGATCATGCGCAGCAACCATGTTTAAACCAGAATAAGTATTAACCGCGTTTGTTCCTCCAGTATTGAAAGAAAAGAAATCCGTTAAATTGTCTGATAATTCGGCAATATTAGTTGCTTGAGTATCTCCAGTTTCTGCTAAGAGTGGAGCAAAATGAGCTGATAGATTTCCAGATGCATTGGATTGAACATCAGCAACGATAAGTCCTATTGCAGAGTTTACCACTTTACGGAAAGACAAACGCCCTTTTTCAATCATTTGTCCTGAATTGTCAGGATCGGCAACCATAGTTGTTCCTCCTAAGCGAGTGTAGATAGATGCTTTTACTTCAGGTGCTGGATCATCATCTTTGCTGCAAGACGTAAATGCAGCCGATGCTACGAATAATACACTTAGTGTAATCTTAGAATAATTTCTCATAATAATTGAATTTAAATGTTAATTAAAAAATTGATTTATTGTTTTTGATGCTTTGTAACTAAAACTGTTTTGATCAATGGGACAAACTTTTTTATTATCCATATTTGCTGGTAAAATGTAGCGTTTCGCTTCATAAGGTCTTTTACTCATTAATTCGTTGTATACTTTCTCAGAATTAGTGATTTTATTGTTGTGGAAATACACCACAACATTTCTTTTTACAATGATAGAATCAGTTGTTAGACCTTTGATGGTTCTTAGGTCGGAACAAATTTGTTTGGCTTGCAACGAATCGATGTTGCTTTCAAAATCAATACGACTCACTTGTAAATTTGGGTTTTCATATACGGCTGGTTTTGCAGTAATAATGTGGAAAAGCAAAATAGCTATGAATAGGACCACAATTCCTGAGACTACGTAGAGTACTTTTTTGATTGTTTTATTCATTTTCATAAAATTTTTAGGTTTTGAAAATATTTACGAAGCTTTCTTTGTTGTGGTTTTAAAATTTAAGGGGAAAAGATTAATTTAGAATTGTTTTAAATACTAGCTTGATTGGAATTGGGAGCAAAAAAGGCAGTATTTCTAAAATACTCTTAGCAAATTGAATCCAAAAAACACATCGCCTTTAGTCCAATCTCCAGTAGTTTGTCCTAGATATCCCGCTTCGTGAATGCCTTGCGAACTGGTAAAATGCATTTGGAAAACGTGTCCGCCAGTTTCTAAATCGAATCCTATGGATAGTGGGTTTTTGTAAATAGAATTAGAAGCTCTGTTTAAATGAGCAGCATAATCAATATTAAGTGACCAGCGTTTGGATAATTTGTAGCGACCTCCAACTCCAATTGCGTATTGTGTATTGTCTTGTTGAGCGTTATCCACAAAGTTTTCGTGAAAGATAGTTGGTGCAACTTCTAAGGATAATTTTTCGGAATATTTTCTAGAAATCAACAATTGCCCTACATAAGTAAATCGGTCATCAAATGTCAATTTAGGATAAAGGCTTTCTTTTAATGTATTGTTTATGGCTAAACTGCTAAAACCTGCAATAGTTACCGGGAAACCGTCTGTTATTTGATTAAGCAAAGTAAATTTTGTAGAAAAATCGTAGGCCAATTCACTTCTAGCGCCGCTAATGGTCAAGTAATCGGTTAATCCGTAAACAAATTTTAATTGGGTATTGGCATTGTCTAATCCGTAGAAACCTTCAAAACCATCTTTTACTGAACCAAAACGGTGGGCAACAATAAAATACAAATCGCCTTTGGCGGCCAGTTTAGTCGATTCTAAATTGACAATTTTTAAGCCTTTAAAAGCTGATGATACTTTTTCTTTTGGAGTACCAGTGTCTATTCCGTCTAATAAATCGTTTTGAGAAAAGGATAGTAACGGAAGCAATACTAAGAGTAGAAGGAACTTTTTCATAAATTATAATTTTGGGTTGTTAGTTAATTAGTTTTTTAGCGAATTATGGAACACTGGTCCATTTTAAATTCTTCCAATAATTCATCGTAGCCTAAAAATCGTCCTTTGATGTTGATTTTTTTACCAGAAATAATGGCTTTAGGCAAGCTATCATTGAAAGTAGCAAAGACTTTGTTGTCAAGAATAATAGCTTTGTTTTCAATATCAACAGCAGTTACTTTTGCCATTAATTCAATGGTTTGGTCTTGGTATTTGGCTAAAGCCAAACTATCGTTAGTGGCAAATTCCTTTTCTAATTCAGGAATGCTCACTGTGTAAGTGGCTTTTTCGCGGCTTATGTCTCTATGTTCTTGATAGGTATAGCGATATAATGCAATGGCGGCTACCACTACAATTAAAATTCCGTAGCGTATCTTTTTCTTCATGAGATTGGTTTTTAGTTGTGTATTGCTATTTACGGTAAAAGAGCTTTGTTGGTTTCGATTAAAAAAAGAATTGTTTATTGAAAACTAGAGTAGGTATTTCAACGTATATGTTCCTAGTGAGTTGATTTTATGATTCCTGCTGAGTTGTGCAATCTTTTTTTAATTTTAAAAAACCAATTATTATGAAACCAAAAATCCTTTTCCCTTTGATGGTATTTGCTAGCTTTTTGATGAGCTGTAGCAATGATAATCCAGATACTTTAATGGAAGATATGCCTGTTGATGGTATGATTACGTACAAGCAAAATGTGAAATCTATTATTGATAATAATTGTATTTCCTGTCATGCTACAACACCTAGAAATGGTGCACCAATGTCTTTAGTGACTTATGACCAAGTAAAAAATGCCATTCAAAATCGTGGATTATTGAATCGAATTTCATTAAATAATGGCAATAGTTTGTTAATGCCGCAAGGAGGTCCAAGACTACCTCAAACAACAATAGATATTGTGAGCCAATGGCAACAAGAGGGATTACTAGAATAATAATTTTAAAAACGAAAACATGAAAAAAATCATAATTTTTGTCCTGCTGTTTGCAGTCAATATAACCATAGCCCAAGAGAAATTAATTTGTAAATCGGGGGTGATTACTTTTGAAGCTTCGGTTCCTTCTTTTGAAGAAGTAAAAGCAACAAATAAAAGTGTTACTGTAGTTTTGAATCCTAAAACAGGCGAAATAGCCAGCTTGGCTTTAATGAAAGGATTTCGATTTAAAGTGGCTTTGATGGAAGAACATTTTAATGAAAATTATATAGAAAGTGATCAATATCCTAAAGCCATTTTTAAAGGAAAAATAGAGCATTTTGATGCTAATAGTTTAACCGCTACCCCCAAGGATTTTATTGTTAATGGAAAATTAGAATTGCACGGAAAGTCGGTGGCTGTTAAAACTGTCGTGAAAATGAGCCAGACATCTTCGGGAATTAATTTGGTTTCCAATTTTTCTGTAAATGTGAGTGATTTTGATATTTCAATTCCTTCGGTGGTTAAAAATAAAGTGTCAAATAAAATTAATGTTGAGCTCAATGCAGTGTTGAAATAAGCAAACAAACAATAAAGATTTTATAAAATTAGAAGGAAGTCAACAATAAACCGTCAAAAAGATTTAATTTTGAAAGACTAAATAAGGCGTTTGATTAAAAACGGCACTATCTAATTTGAATTAAGGAAATCAAAAAATGAAAGAAGAAATAAAAATTGACGATGATTTTATTTTAATTCGTTTTCAAAATAATACTGATGAGGTTTTAACTTTTGAACGTCCTGTTCAATTGGGCTTGATACAGTTTCATTTTGGTTTAAAAGGAAGTGCTAATTACATTTTTAATCAAGGCAATTATGTACTCAATCTTAAGGAAGAAAAAGCATTATTGTTTTATAACACCGAAAAAGAATTGCCTTTAAATGTGAAAATTGAACCTAAAACTTGGTTGATTTCTATATTTGTTTCCATTCGAAAATTCCACGGATTGTTTACTGATGATGCACAACACATTCCTTTTTTGAGCAAAGAAAATCAAGAAAAAAAGTATTATAACGAAAGCGATATCAGTCCGTCGATGGCTATTGTTTTGAACCAAATGTTTCATTACAACTTGAATCCATCTATAAAAAACTTGTATTACAAAGGGAAAGGGTACGAATTGTTAAGTTTGTTTTTTAATCGAAATGAAGATCCAAATGCTGAACAATGTCCGTTTTTAGTAGATGAAGAAAACGTATTAAAAATCAAGAAAGCAAAGGAAATTATTATTGCTAATATGTCCGAACCACCTGGGTTACATGAGTTATCTGATCAAGTGGGTTTGAATTTGAAAAAGCTAAAAATGGGTTTCAAGCAAATTTATGGCGATACGGTTTATGGCTTTTTATTTGATTACAAAATGGATTTTGCTCGAAAATTACTTGACAGTGGTTCGTATAATGTGAACGAAGTAGGACTGAAAATAGGGTATAGCACTGGAAGTCATTTTATTGCTGCTTTCAAGAAGAAATTTGGAACAACACCAAAAAAATATTTAATGTCTATAAACACGAATATGTAAACCAGCTATTGGTTTTATATATCAAAATATAAGTAAAAAATAACATTTATCATATTTCTAAGAAGTGGCTTGTGCTACTTTTGAAGAAAATCTAAAAAAGAACAATCTGCAAGTGAAATGAGCATAAACGTAAATTGGTAAAAAAGTTCCAATAGTATTATGCGAATTACATTTGACCATTAAAAAACAACAAAAATCTGCAAATGAAAGGCGTATTATTAGTAAACTTGGGCTCTCCAGAAAGCCCAACTCCAAAAGATGTAAAACCGTATTTAGACGAATTTTTAATGGATAAATACGTTATTGATGTTCCATTTTTGTTGCGTGCCTTATTGGTTCGTGGCATCATTTTACAAACCAGACCTAAAAAATCAGCCGCAGCTTACGCCAAAATATGGTGGGATGAAGGTTCGCCATTAGTCGTGATTTCCAAAAGGATGCATGAAAAGGTAAAAGAAAAAGTTGAAATTCCTGTAGTTTTGGCCATGCGTTATGGAAATCCATCAATTTTATCAGGATTACAAGAATTAAAAAACAAAGGTGTTACCGAAGTTTTGCTTTTCCCTTTGTACCCTCAACATGCTATGGCATCGACGACAACAATATTAGTTCTGGCCGAAGAATTGCGTAAAAAACATTTTCCGGAAATGAAATTTACAAGTGTCCCAGCTTTTTACAACAAACCCGATTACTTACAAAACTTAGCAGACTCTATAAAAAAACAGCTTACAAATTTTGAATACGATCATTTGTTGTTTTCGTATCATGGTATACCAGAACGACACATTCGTAAAACGGACATTACTAAATCACATTGTAAAATAGATGGTTCCTGTTGTAATACTCCATCGCCTGCACATGAATTTTGTTACCGTCATCAGTGTTATGAAACAACTAAACAAGTGGTGAAATTACTAGGTATTCCAGAGGGAAAATACAGTCAAACCTTTCAATCGCGTTTAGCTGGAGATAAATGGTTAACTCCATATACTGATGTCGAAATTAATAAAATGCCCGAAAAAGGAATTAAAAAATTGGCCGTAGTTACTCCTGCTTTTGTATCGGATTGTCTAGAAACATTAGAAGAAATTGCTATGGAAGCCAACCACGAATTTAAAGCACACGGGGGCGAAGAATTTTTTGCTGTACCTTGTCTAAATGATTCTGATGAGTGGTGTCAAACGGTAGGAAATTGGATTAATGATTGGGCAAATGCAGCTCCAAAAAAAGCATAAATGGCAGTATCAGCAGAAGAATTAGGGACACAAAGTATTAAAAAACTCTTGGTAAAACAGGCCGTCCCAGCTTCTGTAGGGATTTTGTTTCTTTCGCTAAATATATTAATAGATACCATATTTGTTGGGCAATGGATCGGTTCATTGGCAATTGCTGCCATTACCGTTGTATTACCCATCACTTTTTTGATTTCTTCGTTAGGAATGGCCATTGGAGTAGGAGGAGGTTCGGTACTTTCTAGGGCTTTGGGCGCAAAAAATAAAGAAAAAGCAGAGTTGGTTTTTGGAAATCAAATCATGATGACACTTCTTTTGTCTTTCTTTTTTTTAATACTATGCGTGTTTTTTAGCAAAGAAATTTTATTGCTTTTTGGTGCCAAAGGTTCGATAATGGAAATGGCAACAGAATTTTTTTCTCCGCTTATTTTCTCCGTTCCTTTTTTGGCTTTATGCATGATGGGGAATAATATTATTCGTGCCGAAGGCAAAGCGAAGTTTGCCATGGTAGCCATGATTATTCCAGCGTTTGTAAACATTACATTGGATATTATTTTTATAAAAATAATGAATTTAGGCATGTTTGGTGCGGCAATGGCAACCACTATTTCCTATGTCATGTGTTTTTTATTTGTGTTGTGGTTTTTTCTTTTTAGAAGTGAATTGCGACTTAAAAAACATCATTTTAAATTCCATTTTCCAGTTGTAAAAGAAATAACAGGATTGAGTTTTGTAACCTTTGCTAGACAAAGTGTGGTGAGTCTTTTAGCCATTATAGTCAATCATATTTTGTATTCTTATGGAGGCGAACATTCTATTGCCGTTTACGGAATTGTGAGCAGAATGTTGATGTTTGCCTTATTTCCTATTTTAGGAATTACCCAAGGTTTTATTCCTATTGCGGGTTATAATTATGGCGCTAACAATTACAAAAGGGTCAATAAAACGATTCTAGTTTCTATTAAATATGCGGCATTATTAGCCACGATTATTTATCTTTTTATTTTGTTTTTTGCTGTAGAAATTGTCAGCGTTTTTAGTCGTGATATTCAAGTAAATACCGATACTGTAGTGGCTTTGCGTTGGGTTTTTGCTGCTTCACCAGTTATTGCTATTCAGTTAATAGGTGCGGCATATTTTCAGGCGGCTGGTATGGCCAGAAAAGCGTTGTTGCTTACGTTGAGTAAGCAAGGTTTTTTCTTAATTCCATTGGTTATTATTCTACCAAATTTTTTCGGTATTTTTGGAGTCTGGGTTGCTTTTCCAATAGCAGACGTTTGTTCCACTATATTGACAGCCTATTTTCTAAAAAAAGAAATGAATACCAAATTGATTCAAACTACTGATGGAATACTATAACTATTTAAAATCACTGCATTTAATTTTCGTAATTACTTGGTTTGCTGGTTTGTTTTACATTGTACGCTTGTTTGTGTACCAAATTGAAGCTGCCGATAAACCTTCCCCAGAAAAGGAGATTTTGCAAAAACAATTCAAAATCATGACCTATCGCTTGTGGTACATTATTACTTGGCCATCGGCAATTTTAGCTAGTATTTTTGCTTTTTGGATGCTGTTCTTTACGCCTACAGGAAATGCGTGGTTGCAAATGTCTTGGATGCATGTAAAACTTGGCTTTGTTTTTGTACTTTACTTGTATCATTTAAAATGCCACCAAATTTTTAAACAATTACAAAATGATGCCGTAAAATACACGACTAATTTCATGCGTTTGTGGAATGAAGGTGCTACGATTATCCTTTTTGCGGTTGTCTTTTTAGTGGTCTTAAAAAATGCGGTCAATTGGATTTTTGGCGTAATCGGAATTCTATTGTTTTCAGTTTTGATTATGTTGGGCTTTAAATTTTATAAAAGAATTCGAGAAAAATAGTAATCAGTAATTGGTGATGAGTAATTAGCCTCAAGGCTATAGACTAATCACTAATTACGATTCACTAATCACTAAAATATGCTGAAAAACTTCAAAATGTCAATGCTTTCGTTACGAGTTCGAATTTTTCTTTCGATGATCGTTGTGATAATTGTTGCATCTGTTTTGTTAGCTTCTATTTCGATTATTCAGTTTAAAAATGAGGCTAAAGATTACCATCGTGAGCGTTTAGAACGAAAGGAAAATGCAGTTAGAGAACATATTAATTTTGTGCTTTCTACAACAACTTATCCACTTACGACTGAGAATTTAGATTTGATTTTTAAAGATAAAATCCATGAGTTAGCCCATATTCATAATACCGAAATCAATATTTACGACCTTGATGGGAATTTATTGAAATCCTCTAAAGAATCTTTTTCGGTAGATAAGGTTTCACCGCCTATTCCAAAATACATTCTCAAGCTCGTTCGTTCTTCGATAGAAAAGCGCTATGTAGATATGAAAACGATAAATGGCATCAAAAACAGATCGTCATTTACGCAAATTAAAGATGATAAATTCAAACCGCTGGGTATTTTGAATTTGCCATATCAAGAAGACGATGGCTTTTATGATAAAGAATTAAATAACTTTTTAATTCGTTTAGGACAGGTTTATTCTTTTATGCTGATTGTGGCGTTTGCATTGGCTTATTTTCTTTCGTCTTACATTACAAAGTCGTTAAAAACCATTTCAGATAAGTTGAACGAAACCCGTTTGAATCAAAAAAATGAAAAGATTTTCCTTTCCGCTAGTAGTAAAGAAATCAATTTGTTGATTAGTGGTTACAACCAAATGGTCGATGAATTAGAAAAAAGTGCCATCAAATTAGCCCAAAGTGAACGTGAAGAAGCTTGGCGAGAAATGGCAAAACAAGTGGCGCATGAGATTAAAAATCCATTGACACCAATGCGATTGACGGTACAGAGTTTTCAGCGCAGATTTAATCCTGAAGATCCTGAAATCAAACAAAAAATGCATGATTATTCGGAAACGCTAATTCAGCAAATTGATACGATGAATTCGGTGGCTTCTGCTTTTTCTAATTTTGCTTCAATGCCAGCACAACAAAACGAGACTTTGAATGTGGTTGAGGTGGTCGAATTGGCTTTGGATATCTTCAACGAAAACCATATTGTTTTTGGAAGTGAAGCTCCTGAGATTATTTCGAAGATCGATCGTACCCAATTGATTCGAATTATTACTAACTTAGTCAAAAATGCCATTCAGTCTATTCCAGAACAAGAAGAAAATAAAACAGTTGCTGTTTGGGTAAAAAAAGAGAATGATAACGTATTGATTATTGTTCAGGACAATGGAATTGGGATTAAATCTGAGGATATCAATCGCATATTCGAACCTAAATTTACCACTAAAAGTAGCGGTATGGGCTTAGGATTAGGAATTATAAAGAATATTATCGAAAATTATAAAGGCAGTATTAGCTTTGAAACAGAATACGGAAAAGGAACGCGTTTTACGGTTTCTCTTCCCATTATTAACTCTTAAATCAAAACCATGAGCTACAAAAATATTTTGATTACAAAAGAGCATTCCATTGCAACTATTACTATTAATCGTCCAGAGAAATTAAATGCTTTGAATAGAGTTACCATTCAAGAACTGCACAAAGCTTTTCAGGAATTGGAACAAAATCAAGATACACGAGCTATTATTTTAACGGGTAGCAGTCCAAAAGCTTTTGTTGCTGGTGCTGATATTGCCGAGTTTGCTGATTTTTCAGTAGAAGAGGGAGTTCAGTTAGCAGCTCAAGGCCAAGATACTTTGTTTAATTTTGTCGAAAATTTGAGAGTACCTGTAATTGCAGCCATTAATGGATTTGCTCTTGGTGGCGGATTAGAATTGGCTATGGCTTGTCACATTCGTGTGGCGTCAGACAATGCTAAAATGGGACTTCCAGAAGTTTCTCTTGGAGTAATTCCAGGTTATGGAGGAACGCAACGCTTGCCGCAATTAATAGGCAAGGGGCGCGCTATGGAAATGATTCTTTCTGCAGGAATGGTTTCTGCTGATGAAGCCTATAGAACCGGTTTAGTGAATCATGTGGTTTCCCAAGAGGAATTAGTAGGTTTTTGTAAAGAAATAGCGCAAAAGATCATTAAAAACTCTCCAGCGGCCATTAACATGGCTATTAATGCCGTAAATGCCAACTATAAAGAAGGCGAAAACGGTTTTGAAACCGAAATAAAATCCTTTGGTAAATGTTTTGGAACAGTCGATTTTAAAGAAGGAACCAAAGCTTTTTTAGAAAAAAGAAAAGCCGTTTTTACGGGAGAATAAAAAGGTGTTCAGTGTTCAGTTGTCTGGAAAATTGAATTTATTTCTTCAAATATCAAATTATGATACTTTTTTGACATTGTAATATCATATTATTATATTTTTGTAGACCTTTCAAAAATATAATTCCAAAAATAACATGTCATACGAGCCTATATTTGCCCTTTTTTGGGAAAGAGTAAAACAAAGTATTGCCGATAAAAATTTTGCCAAGTTAACTTTAGCAAAAACCATTGGCGATACTGAATTAAAGAATATCTACGTTCGTCCTGTTTTGCTAGAAAATGATGTTTTTAGTCTTTCGGTAATTGCGAGATATAAAACAGAAGAAATAGAAAGTTTTCACAGCTTAGAAGACGCTTATGCTATTTTGTTTCCGTACATGAACAATCCATTTTTAACAGCTTTATTATTCACCACCGAAAATGATGTTACTTTTAAACTCAACAAAAAAAGAGTTGGAACTATCATTGAACAAGCACCTACTTTTAAAAGTGCTTCCGATGTGATTTTAGAAATGAAAGAAAAAGGAATCTAGGTAAAAAGTGTTCATTAATCCTTTCTTAGTGATTAGCTGCTCCATTTACTATAAAACAACAAAGCCACTCATTTTGAGTGGCTTTGCTTTTTTCATTAGTGTGGTTATAAAGACTATTAAACTTTATAAAATGGTAATTAATTCCATCCGCCACCTAATGATTTGTACATGTTAACCTTAGCGACTAATTGTTCTTGTTTGGTTTCCACTAACTGTAGTTTGGATTCCAAAGCATCACGTTGGGTTAATAAAACTTCCATATAATCAGCTCTAGCTGCGCTAAAAAGTTTGTTTGTGATTTCGATAGCATTTGTTAAAGCAACCACCTGATGTTCTTTTTGCTCATAGCTTTTCTTTAGGTTTTCAATTTTTGATAAACCATTCAATACTTCGATATGGGCATTTAAGATGGTTTTTTCATAATCAAAAACAGCTTGTAATTGCTTGTCGTTTGCATTGTAGTAAGCTGCTTTAATTGCATTTCTGTTGATTAATGGAGCAACCATATCGCCTGCTAAACCATACAATAAAGACTCAGGAGTTGTGGTAAGGTATTTGGTCTTGAAAGACTCTAAACCTACACCAGCTCTTAACGTAAAAGACGGATAAAAATTTGCTTTGGCCACTTTTGTATCCAGTTTGGCTGCTTGCAATTCATATTCCGCTTTTCTAATATCAGGACGATTAGTTAAGAGCTGAGAAGGAATACCTACATACATAGTATCTATTTTTTGATCAATAAAATGATCGGAATCTCGATTGATGTGCTGTGGAGAACGTCCAATTAAGAAGTTCAATTTGTTTTCTGTTTCCACAATATCTTGCTTCACATTATACAATTCGCTAGTGTTTTTATACACTTCGGCTTCTAGTCTTTGCACACCAAGAGATGTTGCTTTTGCCGCTTTCATTTGAAGACGAATGGTTCTTAAACCATTGTTTTGCAATTCTAAATTTTGCGTAAGAATCGCCAATTTATTGTCTAAGGCTTGCAATTCATAATACGAATCAGAAATTTCAGCAATTAAATTAGTCACCATGAAATTCTTGCCTTCTACAGAAGAAAGATATTCCATCATCGCTGCTTTTTTAGAATTACGCAGTTTCTTCCAAACGTCTAATTCCCAAGTTGCAAATGCACCCACTTTATAGTTTTGTAAAGCTTCGGGCATTTCTTCTCCTGGTTTAATATCCGTATTGGCATCATTAGCACCTTGACTGGTATAACGACCTACTTTTTCCACTTCGGCTGCTGCTTGAATCCCTAAAAACGGCAAATATTCTCCTTTTCGAGCTTGGATTTCATTCTTAGCCATATCTACTTGCTGCAACATGATATTCAACTCCTGATTGTGAACTAAAGCGGTATCAATAAGCGCCGTTAAATTGGAATCATTAAAAAATTCTTTCCATTTCATTTGGGCTGAATTGATAGTATCCTGAGAAGCTACGTTTTGAAAATTATCAGGTAAAGCGCTTTTCTCGTCACGAATTGTTTTCGTAGGGACACAGCTTTGAAATACTATGGCGGATAAGGTCAGCATTAATCCTGACCTTATGATTCTATATTTGAAAATTGGTTTATTCATTTTCATCTCTTTTCATTAGTTTTTTCAATTGTTTGTTCATCGCTTTTAGCTTCAATTTTAAGCTGCTTTCGCTTTCAGTTGCTCTCATGAATTCTTCAGATACTGGTTCGAAAGTTTCGTCTTTTATCAAGCCACGACCATCGGCCATTTTAGCAAATACATAGTAAAGTCCTGGAATAAGAATAACTCCAAATAAAGTTCCGATTAACATTCCTCCAAGGGCAGAACCACCAATAGTTCTATTACCAATTGCACCTGCTCCAGAAGCCATAACCAACGGAAT